>Ga0115000_10000782_pt1 | contig 29154 bp, 56 predicted proteins | sample ArcticOcean_MG_C_6_FD_89690 | JGI IMG/M metagenome (GOLD analysis project Ga0115000, IMG submission 89690) | Marine microbial communities from western Arctic Ocean - ArcticOcean_MG_CB8_128 | ecosystem: Environmental > Aquatic > Marine > Oceanic | place: Arctic Ocean: Canada Basin | collected...
ATGTTACCCTCATGCTATTAAGATGGCAAAAGCTTCATCAGATGCCGAGTTTGATGATCTTGATAAGTTCAAGCTAATCCACGGTCGAATAACAGACAAGTGGAATGGCGAGTCAGTTGAGCATGCTTGGGTAGAAAAGGGTGATATGATCTTTGATTGGCAGACTCATGCCACGAAACCTGAAGGTGTTCCGAGAGATGTTTACTACGATATGTACCAACCCGAGACTTATGAAGAGTACACAGCTGAAGAAGCAATAATCAAATGCGTTGGCTCCGGACAAGCAGGACCATGGCGATGAACCTGCTCCGTGAGTACATTGGCGAGGTACTAAAAGAAAGTATCGCAAATTTTGACTTGGATCGTTACACTGACCGTCTAACGACATTGATAATCCAAGAGATGATGTCTCATAAAGTTCTAGAACAAGTTAAGAATCTGTCTGAAGGAGAAGAGTTGGCTTCTGTGATAAATACAGGAGACCTCTTTAAGGATCACAGCAACGTCAACGAAGTACACTTAGGGATAACAGTAAACGACAAGGCCGAAGCTTCTATAGAAGCGTACTACATATGCATGCCAAGTGATAGATCAAGATCAAATATAGTTTTGGTTGCTGATGTCCCAAGAGCATACTCAAAAATACCGGACTTTTTAAATTGGCTTGAGGCAGACCTCGCAGATGCGCTGTCACACGAATTGCAGCACAGCTGTGACTCGACTGACATGCTGACAGGAGATATCCCAGAAGGTGAAGCAAAGTGGGACAGTCTAGAGAATATAATGAAGTATTACGGTTCCGACGCCGAGGTTCGAGGCCATATTGCAGGAATGCTCGGAAGATCAAGAAAGACCGGTGAAGATCCTGAAAAAATACTGGACGCTGATCTAGACGCTGTTTTTAATCACGCAATAAGCAAAGGGTACACTGAAGAAGATCTAAAACCCATAATGAAAAAACTCTATCTGAGGTGGAAAGAACACCTCGACGGGAAAATCAATGTATGAATATAGGGCGTATGTCAAGAAAGTTTATGACGGTGACACTATAACCGTAGATATCGATCTAGGGTTTAATATTATCCTCCATAAGCAGAAAGTAAGATTGCTTGGGATCAATACACCAGAAGTAAGGGGTCCAGAAAAACTAGAAGGCATTCGATCCCGTGACGCGCTGCGAGGAAAGATCGACGGCAAGTGGATAAGACTAAAGACGCAGAAAGATAAGAAGGGAAAGTACGGCCGCTGGATCGGAGAAATCTGGCTCGAAGATGAGTGTGTTAACGATTGGCTACTTTCAGAAGGGTTAGCTGAGGAGTATGGAAAGTGACTAACATAATGTCCGACATAAAAAGAATTTACTCTTCTGCACGAATGATTCCGCTTATTCTAATCACTACCGGCTGTTTTTCTAAGAGCAAAGAAGAGACGTGTACACCTCTACTTCAGGACATTCTAGACGTTCAACGAATTAGAGAAGTTGTTAGAGAAGACTTCCACATCACAATGAAAGACTATAAAGAGGGGCGTCTGAGCCCACGTGTTTGGGAAGAGTCCAAGGAAGACTGGCTTGAAAAAGAAAATAGACTAGCCACCAAGGCAGACGATCTTTATAGCCACGCGTATAACATAAGCTGTTTAGACTAGAAATTTTCTTCATAGACATAATCGTTACTTAAACTTTTAGCCTCCCGCGGTTATACATTATCTATGAAAAAATCAAACAAAACAGTATTAGTAGTTGGGACTGGAACTATCGGCGAGCCGCTAATAGGTCTTTTTTCTCGCATGAAAAGTGATCTAGGCATTGATGAAGTTATCTTTCACAAGAGGACGCCCCTGAAGCATGAAAGACCAAAAGTTAATAGTCTTGTAGGCTCTGGTGCGAAGCTCGCTGTAGACGAGATCTGTGTAAAAGAATTCGAAGACTTAGGTCACACCCCAGACTACACATACAGAGAGGCAATGGAAAAAGCTGACGTCGTCGTCGACTGCACGCCCTCAGGCAACTCAAACAAGCAGACGACTTATAAGAACTATTCAGGAAAGCTCTTTTTGGCTCAGGGGAGCGAAAAAGGTTTCGGTATGCCATATGCCTTGGGCGTAAACGATGAAAGGCTCCCCGAGAATAAGAGCGATTATATACAGATCGTGAGCTGTAATACACATTCTATAGCGAGGCTCTTGAAGTGCTTTTCTAACGATTCAATAGGCAGTATTCTTTCTGGGGACTTTGTGTGTGTCCGAAGGGCGAATGATATAAGTCAAGATGCAGGCTTCACTCCCTCTGTTGTCTGCGGAAAGCACAATGATGACTTTTTTGGAACACATCATGCCCGAGACGTCAGCGACTTATTTGACTTTAAGTTTAAGCTTCCTATCTTCTCCAGCGCGCTAAAGACAAACACACAATATATGCATACTGTGAGGTTTAGCATAATACTGGATGAAGAAGTTTCTCATAGCGAGGTCGTTCGACGTCTTAAGAATGATAGCTTTGTTGCAACAACTGTCAAAAAATCTTCTAATTCTGTTTTTAGCTTTGGTAGAGATCACGGCTTTTACGGAAGAATATACAGCCAATCAGTCGTATGCTTGCCGACACTTTCTGTAAATAAGTTTAATGACACAACTAAAATTACAGGGTTTGCTTTTACACCTCAGGACGGAAATTCCCTACTTTCTAGCGTTGCAGCGACTTTATACGGCTTGTACGGAGCAGACTACAAAAAATATTTAAGCGCTGTTACAGAGTTTATTAAAGATGAAGTCTAAAGAACTAACAAAAAATCTGAGGCTACTGTTAAAGAAGACTTGGCGACCTGGAAATAAAAAAACGATAAATGACGCTATAGAAAAAATTACTAGTCAGGAAGATGAGATAGCATCATTATGGCTAATGCTTGACGAGATAAAGTCTTCTGACGTCAAAAACTTTAAAGCTGTATTAGAAGCTGCTTCCATGGAAGCTTATTCTAAAAATTTGCTGGAAAGATATATAAAAAATATGAAAAAAAATAAAGGAGACAAAGATGGCAAGAATTAAAGTAGGGGACAAAGTAAGGGCACATCTAGACGCTGCTTACAAAGGCCGAGTGACGTCTATTACAAGCGAAAAGCATATAGAGTACACCTCCGCCGGCCCAATGGACAAGATAGTTTATTGCATAGTTGAACTAGAAGACGGCCGAATTGTAAAGACCAAAGTGACCGATCTTTATGTAGACTATGACTGATGACTGGCATGTTTATTTAGTAAGATGCTCAGACACATCTCTTTATTGCGGTATTGCAAAAGACTTAGCACAAAGAGTTAAAAAACACAACTTCGAGCGATCTGGAGCAAAGTACACACGCTCACGTCGACCTGTATGCTTGGTTTGGTCTAGACAGGTCAAAAACAGATCGATCGCGTCAAAAATAGAATATAGAATTAAAAAATCTTCCAAATTGATCAAGGAGAATATAGTTGAATGCAATCTTGACCTTAATGACATTGATGGCTGCAGCTTCGCCTGCTGACTTTAAACACAAGACTCTTCCGGAAATTGCGGTTGAGAACTGCAGTCACGTAAAGCCCGAACGTTATAATGAGGCTCTAAAAATAGCTTTAATATTGTTTGAAGAAGAAGAAAAGCTAAAAATACCAGCCGTCATGAGGGGAATGTCGCTAGCCGCCGCATGCCGAGAATCGGGTTTTAATCCGGGTGCCAAGGGAGACAGAAAGTTTAGTAGAAATAAGAAAAAGCCTATGGCACTCGGAGTTCTACAGCTTTGGCCCATTTATGAAAGAATGTACCCGGGCCTGGTACGGACTGACCCCAGATCTGCAGCAAGAGGATGGCTGAGCCATATCATCAAAATGTTGCCTAAGATCAGAAGGCAATGCAAGTATCGATCAGTAAAGAAAGTCTGGATCGCAGCGTGGGTCACCGGCATACGTTACAAAAAGCCCGGCGGCCGCTGCAAAGAAGTTCCTTTGCATTTAAGATATTTTCGAAAAATAAGAAAAGTATACGAGAATCAAGGTAGTACTTTATCTAGATAGATACGGCCACTCCATAAAGTCCATGGACGACCAAGCACCAAAAAAATGATAACCCGTCAAAAGAACATACAAAAACAGCATGCACGCAATAACAATTCTAGCAGATCTAGTGTGTCTAACAGAAAAGAGTATGAGACACCCAGCGAATGTAAGAAAAATCTTTGTCAAGACAAAGTACGCGTCTCCGTGATCTAGTAGTACAACCAGGAGTGGGTTAGCCTCAACAGCTAGTTCTGTCTTAATCCATGCGAGTGTGAATGCAGCATCTAGACAGCTTAGTAAGAATATGATAGATAGATAGAGCGCAAATTTTTCAACTCGCACGGCCCGGATCTTCTCCCAAGCGGTGGAAGCACGTAACAATGTGTTTTTTAGCCACGCTTGCATCATCTTCTCTCCTTAAGCTATATTGTGAACAATTTCAAAACCTCAGCATCAGCTCTTTTCAGGCATTGGACCTACAAAGTCCCACGCAGTGGACCCACTGTCACTTAAAGGACCCGAGACACTTATAGTGCCTCCATCCACGGTCGTCGTGTCAGCCTCTTCTAGATCCTCTTCTTCGTCGATATCTTCTTCTCGGAGGTCGTCTGACTCTCCAAACCCACCGGCATCACCAGAGTAATCGTGAGGATCGACTTCTTTGCCGAAGAAGTCTGCTCCGCTAAGACCTTTCTTCCGAGTAAAAAGCTCTTTTAGAATATTACGTGTAAGCGATCTCAGTTCGTTTTCAGTGATCTTCATTAATAGTCTCCTAGATTTAATTATCAGGTACAAAGACCTGTATTGCAATAATTGTCATTGATAGTAGTATACATAAACAAGTCTTGAGAGTTAAAGGGCTCTCTTTTAGCAAGACCCATGTGAGTATTGGGAAAATGATATATCCAACACCAAAGCCGCAAAGCTTTACCGACCACGCCGAGTTGAATGTTTCATAAGCATATTTTGAAGCGTAATAACCCGCTAGCGAAGTCGGAATTGCCAAGATAACACAGACCATGAGTGTGTAATTTTTACTTGTATTTTCTACAAATTGTAAATTGGTGCCAAACCATACAAGGCTATGAACAACGGCGAATAGTAATATTGAAAGAAGAAAAGTCATGTTGCAAAAAGCCCTATAGATATTCTTATGACTGACGCGTTATGGGTGTAAATATGTTAATGGAAAAAGAAGACGTTGAACAACTTTTTGAATCACTAATCGAAGCGCTCGAATCTTTTCGTGCTTCTGGCACTGTTTTGAACTTGATCGAAGAAGCAAGATATGAGTTTGAAACACAGAACGATACTATAAGCTCCGCCGAAGATTAAGTTCTAATAAGTGTAAAAAAAACGATTGCATGGTATAATAGATTAGTGGTTCTATTTTAAGGATGTTCTAATGTCTACTGTGTCTACACTACTCTTGGACCTAAAGTGTTTAGAGCTCGGCCTGCCACCAATGTCTGGAAATACGAAAGATATTGTGGGAATGATTCTTAACACACCACCCGATGAGCGAAGACGTATAAATAGAAAAGTTAGAAAACTTTGCAAGACTGCTATTAATTTAGACATCGAAGCCTGCCCCCGCAAAGGCCGCGGCGCTTGGACGCCATACCAACTGGAAAAGCGTAAAAAAACTATGTTAACCCAGCACGGTTTTAAGGTAAGCAAATCAAACTTCTGCACCATCGTACTGTCCCGAAGAATAAATTTTATTAGACGACACATGCTAGACATGGTGAAAAGTGAACATACTTAGAAATAAGGTGTCTATCTTATCGAACAGAATAGATCTTATAAGCAGCCAGCAAGTTTTAGTTCTTAGCACTGGCTATGAGCCGCTTTTTAAGACAGGCTGGAAAAGAGCAATTAGTGCTGTAGTAAGCGGCCGCGCAGAAGTAATAGAAGCTCATGAGACACTTTGGATAGGAACACCTTCTGGAAAGATAAAGTTTCCGACTGTGGTAAGATTCTTAACAGGTGTAATAGCTGCCAAACTTCAAAGCATAAATCGAAAACAGCGACCTAGTAAAAAAATGCTCTGGCTTAGAGACGACAAAAAGTGTCAATATTGTAATATTAACATCTCGCTAGCCAGCGCAACAATTGATCATGTTCTACCGAAGTCTCGCGGCGGCGACAGTTCATGGACGAATCTAGTGATAGCATGCGCTCATTGTAACTGCAAAAAAGGAAATGCACTCCCACGAGAGTGTAGCATGCATCCAACTAAAAGACCGGCAGCCCCGGGAAGATTTATGCCCATTATTATCTAAAGAGAAGTGATATGTAGAAAAAGAAGTACATTAACTTTTTTTATAAATCGTCTAGGATTCTATTGATATGGATGAGATAAAAAATGAACTGGAAAAAATCGATATGGAATTGATATCGACACACGTGTGTAAAGTATCAGATGTAGGGTTTCATGGTAATCTTTTCGGAGGGACGATGTTGGCCTGGCTTGACGAAGCCGGCGCGGCATATGTTTGTCAAATGTGTGACTCTCCGCAAATGGTGACAGTTAGGGTTGACACTGTCCATTTTAAAATGCCTGTTCGCCCACACCAGATTATTAAAATATATGGAAAGCTAAAAAAAATAGCGACTACAAGTGCTACGGTTGAGCTAGAAGCACGCCGTCATAGTCCGTATAACGGTTCACAAAAAACAGTGTGTACAACTACTATGACCTTTGTGAGGATCGACGGCGACGGCTGTCCTGTTCCGATTGGAGATCATATAAAAGAAAAAAGAGGTATCGATGAGTGATTTGTCTTTAAGGTCCCCATGGGACAATTTGTCTCCTACGAGGCTAATTAAGCTGAACTCACGTCTATACGCAAAGTTTGAAGTAGAGAATCCGACAGGGTCTATAAAAGATAGGCCCATACAGTTTATTATCAAGCAAGCTCTCCTGTCAGGCGCGATTGATAGTAATACAGTTCTAGTGGAGGCCTCAAGCGGCAATACAGGGATATCTTTGTGCGCCGTCGGAGCTTCACTTGGTTTGCCAGTAAAAATCATAATGCCGTGCAACATGTCTAAAGAAAGAAAAGATATGATGAAGGCATTCGGCGCAGAAGTTTTAGATGCGCCTCCGAGTGACTTTAAATCTGCGATAGAAATGAGAAACAATCTCGTAATGAGCAGAGTGAATTATTGGTCACCGATGCAATTTGAAAATCCTCAGAATATACTGTGTCACAAAGAAACTACAGCACGAGAAATATTCAGTCAAGTACCAGAAGGTGCGTCAATTGACGCCTTCTTTTCAGGGGCAGGTACTGGAGGAACAATAATGGGATTTAGAGAAGCATGTATTGAAAGAGGCACTTCTACAAAATGCATGCTCGTAGTCCCGGCCGAAGAATCTTCTCTACACGGAATACAAGGCATCGGGGACGGCGGAGACTACTTGGTAAATAGAGACTTGATGGATGGCATACACTCAGTTACGACGGCAGGATCTATTGCTCGAGCAAAGAAGTTTGCCATGACCAGGGGGGTTTTGATAGGAATCTCCGCCGGAGCGAATCTTTTAGCAGCAGAAAGGTACATTAAAGATACAGATCCGGCCGGTGTCGTAGTTACTGTAATTTGTGATCGTGGCGAAAGGTACTTGAGCAATGCCTAATTTTTTCGGTCTAGAAGAGAAAGATACTATAGTATTGTTCGACATGGACGGAACGCTTACACCTGCTCGGTTACCTATACAGCAAGAAATGATAGATGCACTCAAGAAGCTTTCCAAAAAAGCATATATCGGGATTGTTAGTGGAAGCCCATGGCAGTACATTGAAGAGCAAATGGGTGAAACATGGTTGTCCCCCGATGGCCTAGACGCGTCTAGACTGATAATAATGCCATGCAACGGCACACAGGTATATCATTCTAAGGACACGTCCAAAGAATACCAGTTATCCTATGGAGTGTCAATGAGAGATCATCTAGAGACAACCAGGACCACTCCAGATGCGTATAGAGAGATCGCGACGAATATACTTGAATTGCAATTATACTCTATTAGGAAATATGATCACCCTGTCACAGGAAACTTTCTATCCTACAGGGGAAGCATGGTCAACTGGTGTATGATCGGACGTGACGCGTCCCACGAGGAACGAGCTACATTTGTTAAAGAAGAAAGACAGAGAAAGATAAGGGAACACTTACGTGAATGCCTTCGCGTCCGCTTGGACGCATCCGGCCTTCACTCGATCGATCTCACACTTGGGGGTTCAACTTCAATAGATATCTTTCCGGTAGGGTGGGACAAAACCCATGCACTAAATCATACGGGTAATGCTCAAGTTTGGTTTGTGGGTGATAAGTGTATGCCGGGAGGAAATGATCATGCTCTTTATAGTAAGCTTGCTCCTTCTGGACGGGCAAAACAAGTAGACTCTCCTGCCGAAACTATTGACTGGATCATATCCTCTGTCATTCCCCAAGTGGCAAAATGAAGAAAAGAAAAATACCGGAAGGACTCCCCCTTCGATTAGTCATCGTAGGGGCCATCGCCTTTGGCCTATTTCAGCATGCAATAAAATCAGTTATTGTTGAAGGCGCGCAACGATGCAAGAAGCAAAAAAAAGTACCCTAGAAGATTACAGTTTTGCTCTGTTCGTGTATATTTAATAGACGAGTGGGATATTTGGTCTGAGCCCACCAAAAAATAAAATGAGACCGGCAAAATTCTGACCCTTTGTGACCATCTTGCCGGCCTTGTTTGTAGAAAAACTTAAGGAAGCAAGATGAAAGTCTCCAAGCAACAGCTTAGAAGAATTATTAAAGAAATTCAAGAAGCTCGAGTCGACCTGGATGGGCGGCCTAATGACTTCGAGGATGAAGAAGCTGAAGAAGAGTATGATGAGCCGGCAGTCAATGACGCTGGCCAAGCGCTATTTGTGATGGTTGACGATCTAGTCACATCAATAAAAAGCGGCCGCGTTTCTGCTGAAGCTATTAATGACGGCGATGACGGCGAGCTTTATATCATGACCGGACAGGCTGAGGGTATTACAGTAAAAGTTGTGAGGCGAGGTCGATGAAAATCACAAAAAGACAACTTAGAAGAATCATCAAAGAAGAAACCCAGTACACTGGGGATCTGCGAGATGTAGAGTCCGCATCACAAGAAATTGAAGGTATTCTCAATAAATTGTGGGATGTTGGTGTAGATAACAACGGTCTAAAAGCATTACTCAATAATATAATCAAAGACATTGACAGCGGATTCGTAGGAGAGCCCACATGAAAATTACAAAAAGACAACTTAAAAGAATCATTAAAGAAGAGAAAGCTAAAATGCTTAATGAAGACCGCAACGCGCTGGAAGACTTCAAGATCACGATGACGGTCAGGGTACCGGCAAGGTCGGTTGATTATGTACTTAATTCCATTGAAGACGGCATGGAATTTGACGAAGAAGAAGGCGAAGGCATCTTACATTATGATGTTCAGAAAGTTAGCGGGCGACCAGAATGAAAATCACAAAAAGACAACTCAAAAGAATCATTAAAGAAGAAAAATCAAAACTTCTTAAAGAGCAGTATAACGATACCGAACCGCTTAGCCCACTTGTTGCATTTGCTCAAGCTTGGGCAGGTCTAGGTAGTGCAGTTAGCAGTCAGGTTCTTGACCTGTCTAATGCACACATTGAAGGTCGTATCGAAGACGCTGTATATGAGATGAATCCCAACGCACTTGATGTCGCATTTGAGCGGTTACAACGGCCACTTTCTGCATTGTCTCGCGACGGTGATGACAACGCCTCAGAATTAATGGACGCCATGGAGGCGGCCGCTGAGATATTTGCGGAAGGTGATGCTGAAGTAAACGCTGACAGAAATGCAGCAGGAGATCGATAATGAAAATCACAAAAAGACAGCTTAAAAGAATTATTAAAGAAGAGAAATCTCGCCTTGTTAGGGAAATGAATCCGGATGGTACCATTTCTGATGATGAAGATGATGCCCGGTATGATCTTTTGGCTACCGTCGAGGCTCAAATTGATGAACTAATCCAGCATGTAAGAGATGAATCGGTCCGCATCGGAGGAGGATTTCGTTCCCCGGGCATTCGAGCAGAAATTTTCAAGCTAATGGCCGACAAAATTCATGGAGCTAGATAATGAAAATCACAAAAACACTACTAAGAAGAATTATTAAAGAAGAAAAGCTTAAGCTGAAAAGCTTGAATGAATCTTTAATACCGATGAATTCAATCACGACAGACAACAGACCAAAAGCCACGCAAGAAGAAAAGTGGTTAAAGATAGCGGGCATTTCAGAGCATGTCGCCGAGGAGCCAGGAAGAGATCTTGGCTATCAAGAGGGCGAAGGCAGAATGACTAAGTCACAACTACATCATATTTCTGAATATGCTGCTGAACTCCACGAAATGATTGAAGATGGAGACGACTTGCCCGAGTGGATACAGGGCAAAGTCGCTGTCATGGCGTCTGATATCGGCAAGATTAAACACTATCTAGAGTATAAGCTTAAGAGAATGAATGACGATGCCCCTATGCTAGGTCAAATTGACACTAGCGAACCTGCTGAAGCCCCTATGGTTCTTGATTACGCATTAGAAGAAGAGCTTTGAGATGAAAATTACTAAAAGGCAGCTCAAGAGAATAATTCAGGAAGAACGAAAGCAACTCTTAAAGGAGTCACCAATTCCTATGACTTCTTTGGCATCTCCTGAACTTACCGCGGCAGTGATGGGGCAAAGAGTTATTAAAGAGTATTCTGAATACGAATCACATGCAGATCTTTCAGACCACATGGAAGATATGTTCGGAATGATGGAGGACGTGATGCTGAAATACGTCGATAGTGGTTGGTTAGCAGCCCAGGATCAGGCATCTTTAGCGAAAAATCTAGAAGACCTATCTGAGGATATAACTAAACTAGTTTATACATTCAGCCAATTGGCTTCAACGAGTAAGGTAAGACGATGAAGATTACAAAAAGACAACTAAAGAGAATCATTAAAGAAGAGAAGTCCCGAATTCTTCGCGAGCAAGGTGACGACATGTCAACCAACACCACGCCAACAAACAATGAGCATCATTGGCCGCGAGTCGACTGGACAAATATTGAGACGCTAGCTGATAAATGGGCAGACGCTGAAAGAAAAGCCTGGGACACAGGTGACCCATCCATGAACCCAGATGATGAGAACACCGCAGAAATGAAAAAGAGGTGGGAGGATCAGGTTGAGGTCGCAGCAATGGACTTCGAGGCCGAGCTTACCAAACGTGTTAGAAAAGTTTCTTTAGAGGCGATGAAAGAATACACAGATCTTTTAATCGGCGGAGAGTACCTGTAATGAAAGTCACAAGAGGAAACCTTAGAGACATTATCAGAGAGATGCTCTTGAGAGAGCAAGAAGAAGATCTTACGTCCAACCAATCGTCAGTCGAACTCACTGAGCGACCGGATGAGAGCGCAGTATCTGACGCATGGCCGGCCGCCGTTTTTCACAATGGCAAAAAGGTCTTTGATACCTTCTATGGTGACAACGCTGCTTCTGCCCATGATTATCTGAGACAAGAAGGTTACGACGGACAAGAAGTATATCTCGGATACGATCCGCAAAGTGATAATTTTGTTATGGGCTTTGATGCTTTTCTCGAGGAAGGTGACCAATGGGACGACTGGGAAGATGAAAGTCTCCACGGCGGCAGCAGCAGCGAAATGGATGGAGTTTTAATTCTTCTCGACCCAAGAGGCCGCGCCCTGGAAACAATAGATGCTGTTGCAGGCGGCATGTACCCAGCCGGCATCAGAGAAGTAGAAATAGCAATGCCAGAAATTATCCATGTGAGGCTAGACTAATGAAGATTACTAGATTATCTCTTCGTAATCTTGTCCGGGAAGCTCTTCTCCGAGAAGCTCCAGAAATGATCGATATCGTCATCAACGAGTATGAAGATGTGGAAGACATTAACATCTTGGCAAATTATGCCTTGAGAAATGATATGCAAGGTGCCTTAAAAGATCCAGAACTCCAGTATTACATCGAAAAAAATGAAGCCATGTATCTTACTGACGAAGGCCTCGGATGGATTAAGCATGTTGGTGAAGAAGAGTTCGGGATTCCTGCCCCAGAAGGTTGGGACATAAAAAAGGTCCAGCAATTCTTTAAAGATTTCGAGGACGAGGCTTATAAAAAATATAATCAGGTCGCGACAGCAGCCATCAAGAGTGATCCCGATAAAGAGTTCTTAGAGTTCTTGGGTAATCAATGGTCAGCTTCTATAGAGCCTAATGACATGGAAGGTATTAAGTGGAAAGAATACAAAAAGTATATTCGGCTTAAGCCGCCTCCCTCCATCTCTCATGGTGTCGGAGAAATTCAAATTACAAGAGAAGATACTGATGGGAATCTCTACCCAGGTGCCTATGAAGATTTTAAAGACTTTTTAACTACACGAGCTGGTGGTGACGCCGGCAAACGCAAGCCATATAAAAAGTCGCCTGCGCCCTATTACGATTGAGGTATAAAAGTGAAAATCACCAAACGACAACTTAGAAGAATCATAAGAGAAGCGATCGACCCGCGTGAGCTTGAAGAGCCTCCTGGCGGTTGGGTTGGAGATGCATTAACAAACGACCCGGATTATAAAACACCAGACTCGGTTCTCATGAAGTACTGGAGCCCATGGCTAGAAGAGCGAGGTTTAGAGTTTGAAGATCTAGATGACCTTGCAAATTATGTCGGAGCACCAGATCGTTTCACCTTGGACGCACACCCACCAGTTGATGGTATGATTGGTCCAGCTGATATAGAAGTATGGGCGGAAGATCAAAAGGCAGCAAGAGAGATACTGTCTACTAGAGCAGGAAGCTATAAAGGAACCACACTACCAGGTGGCCGGAAGATATAATGAAAATTACAAAAAGACAGCTTAGAAGAATCATCAAAGAAGAGAAAGCCAAGCTTATTAGAGAGCAGCCGCAACCATCAGCCAACTCAGGCGCGCTCGGTGGCTCGAGCTCACACGAATCGTCTTCGACAACTTTATCTATTAAGGATGATATCAAAGACGCAATCCAAATGCTTGAAAGTGAAGAAGACGCTACAGGATCTCTTTTTTACGTAATTAACCGACTATATACAGCACTGGAAAAATTATAATGAAAATCACAAGAAAACAACTTAGAAGAATCATCAAAGAAGAAAAGGCGAAGCTTAATGAAGTGCAATCCCCAGTGTATACAGGGCATGGCCAAGATGATACTTCAAAAGTAGGAGGAATCAGTCAAGCACTAATCGATGATTATAATTCGTGGGTGCATAAGAAAGGCCACATAACACCTGCTGCATCCTCTGTTATGGCCAGCTATTTCGTAGAGCATGGGATGGAAGAAGATCACGATGCCCATCAAATGATGGCAGGCTTCTTTAGTTTAGAGCACGAAGATATCATGCGTGATATTAACCGCCAGCAATCAGAAAGATTAGCAACCATGGGTGAAGGTACATCATTAGATAATATGCCAGACTCCTGGCGCCAAATATTAGGTAATTGCCTCAAGGATAAAAAATGAAAATCACAAAAAGACAGTTAAAAAGAATCATTAAAGAAGAGAAGGCCAAGCTCATTAAAGAGCAAGTGCACATGTCTGGTCGAAGCCAAGGTGTCATGGAACAATTGCACACTGCCATCGACGCCTTAATCGAAGCAATGGGTAATGAAGAAGCCCTTATGGAACTCCAGGGCATTGTAGATGAATGGGATCCAGAAACTTACGGCGCACCTACTCGTGGCGACATCTTTACAGACGAGAAGAGGTAGACAATGAAAATTACAAAAAGACAACTAAAAAGAATCATTAAAGAAGAGAAGGCGAAGTTAACTCGCGAAGCCAGATGGCAAGACGCCCCAAGCAAAGACAATTATGAAGATCCAGAGGCCTCCGGAATGCTCCCGGGACAAGATGAATTGTATAATCGGGCTATAGATGATCTGGAAGAGACTCTGCTGAACACACTAATGACTGCTGTTGACAAGGGTCTGATCCTCGACGATCTTCAGGACTCTTGGGAATCCGTAATCGGTAGAGTATCATCCGACCTTGAAGTAGGATAGAGGAGACTAAAATGAAAATCACAAGACGACAACTAAAAAGAATTATCAAAGAAGAGATTTCAGAGTATGCATCTGAACGACCAAACAATCCCATGGAACGTGCATATGCGCGTCATGTAGAAGATTATGAAGCTTGGGTTTTTGACCACGACATGGGGCGTAATGTAAATAAAGCCTCAGTCTTAGCAACCTATCTCGTTAGTCAAGAATTAGATCAAAACGCCGAACGCGTTGGCATTTTGGCTAGTGAATATAAAGTGGACAAGAAAACTCTTAGCGATGAGCTAAGGAGACAAAAGGTCGAATACGATGCGGGTGGCCTGGAGTCTGAGGAAGAAAATTATGAGCGTGGATTTTTCCGCGAGTCCAAGATAAAAATTACAAAACGACAGCTAAAAAGAATTATCAAAGAAGAGAAAGCAAAACTTTTAAATGAAAACCAAAGTCAACATCGATGCTTCGACGGAACACTTGTTCCGTTTGGTTCGTCTGAGTGTCTAGAAGACCTCCACATGAGAAAAGATGATGCAACTGACCTGCGAAATTCTTGCCCTACTCGAACAGACAAGCGTGATTATTATAATGGGATTCTTAAGGTTCTTCGAAGAGACATTCATGACGCTCAAAAGGAAAATGTGCTGATGCACGGAGAAGAGATTTAAGATGGGAGCACTAACAAAAGATGATGTGTGGAAAGTATTTTCTTTAGTAATGTCGACACTTGTCTTACCTCTAGCAGCTTGGGTCTGGAGTACTAATGTTCAAGTTGCTCAATTACAGAATGATTTAGGAGATGCTGAACAGGTTATTAGAGTGCTTGAAAAAAAGATTATGAGCTCGGACGACAACGCAAAACAGATCATCGGCATCGAAAAAGATATCGAATACATGAAAGGATCTCTCGGTCGGATCGAGCAACTAGTGACGTCGAAATGAAAAAAGTCTATGCAGCAGTTATGTCTTTAATGCTTGTCGCACCGGTTGCAGCACAGGAGACTGATGATCTCAAGAGAGACATGTATGCACTTGAACTTTTTCTTCAAGACAAAAAAGACCACAAAGAGTATTGTCCTAAGACGAAATGGGACCAGCCAGATATTAAAGTGTATAAAAAAGAACTAAAATCACAGCTACCTGTAGGATGTAAAAAATGAAAGTTACGAAAAGACAGCTGGTCAAAATGATTAGAGAACAAGTGGCCACTATTGATGACGATGCCATCGATGATGTGGTCATGACTGTCCTCAGCGACGAAGGCGGAGCTGCCGGTCTGAGCCCTATCGAAGGCGCACTTGACGATCTTGAAGACGAAGACATAAGTCTACCAGACGAAGCGATAGAAGACATCATAAAGGCAGTTACAGGGGTCAAGCAACACACCGACGGCGACTTTGTTGACACGACTCAGCTGGAAGGAAAGACTATAATAAAAATTACAAAGAAGCAACTAAGAAGAATTATTAAAGAAGCTGTCGCCGGATCAGAGCCTCAGGAGCTCTACAACCGAATGCTGGAGCTAAGAGAGAAGCAAGGCCTTCATTTTGATTTGATACGTAAGCTGGGTGAAGACACATATATTCAGATGATTGATCTTCTTTCTGAAATGCATGCCGAAGATCCTGAGTACGACAATTATGGCAACTTTCATGAGATAGTACGCACTAAACCATACGGCATCTTCCCGGCCGCCGCTCACAAGCTTTGGTTCGGGATATCCGGCCGCGGCGGACCACTCACACCCGACTCCGGAGAAGTGATGCCTAACTTCGAAGAGCACGAAAATCTAAAAAGTCAATTTGAAACCGTCTCCGGCACCAGTCACGTTGACAGTGTGTACGGCCGCAAGCGCTCCAATGTAGTACACACCTTAACAGGAACCGTTGTAAAGAGCTCAACTAATAGACAGGGTAGTCTAGGGACTTAATATGAGAATCACCAAACGCCAGCTTAGAAGAATCATCAAAGAATCATTGTTGCGTGAAGCAGATACAGATGTATATAAGGGTGATCATGATCCTATTCGGCTTGAGATTCCTGCACTAGAAAAAATTGCGACCGAGGAAAACTTCGATGGCAAAAAGGTGTGGTTTAGTGATTCAGAAGCTTCTAATATAGCAGATATGCTTGAGGATGGTGAACCTGATATCGAACGCTTTGACTACGACGAAGAACGGTATGAAGAAGCAAAGACGAAGTGGAACAAGCTGAACGATCTCCTCACCGATTTTGATGAGAGCGATATGGACGAACTTGCCAAAAACATCCGCGACGAAATCAAAAGCACAGAAGATTCAGGATACGAATACTAAAATGAAAATCACAAAACGCCAACTTAGACAGATTATTAAGGAAGCCGTCCTGCGCGAAGGTAATTCTACAGATCCTCGTGGCCTCAAAGCTCTATTAGCTTCTCTAAACGTAAAGGGTCAAGAATTTGGTCCAGTGGCCAATGCATTAGCCATGGCGTATCACGACTTTGAGGGAGCGCCCCAGGATATGAAAGATGAGGTTGAGATTCATAGTGGTGGATTACCAACGTCGACAGACGGCGAGTGGATTGATTGGCCCATTGAAACATACCAAGAGATTTGGAACCTGTACAAGAAAGCTGAACAGGCGTACAAATCACCGCAAGCATCCGGACCGAGATTCTAAATGAAAATCACAAAACGTCAATTAAGAAGAATCATTAGGGAAGAAAAACAGAAGATCGTTCAAGAGTGCCCTTCAGCACCTGCAGCTGAAGTCCGCTCAGGCTTGAAGACATTCCAGAGTCATACTAATGAACCGTCAATAGGCGACAAAGTCGTCAATGTAAACCCCGGGTGCATGCACAAAGGAAGTGAAGGAATTGTGAGCGATGTCACAGATCTTCCACATGACGCGGGCAAAACCGTTACATACGTTTGCACAAATGCAGGCCCTTCTTGGGTTATAGGTGACACCCTAGAAAAGACAATGGATCAGATGTCTCTTTATCCTTACGGCGAAATAAAAGAAGTAAAAATTACAAAACGACAACTTAGAAGAATCATTCTCAAAGCTTCAGAACACGAATAGAGAAAATAAAATGAATATTACAATAAATTATGTAAAGAAAGAACTCACCGAGCTAAAACGTGTGACCACACTTCTCTGCAAAGGTAAGGGATCTCTATCAGATTATCTTCTTGTCTCTTTGCCCGGTCTTGTAGGTTTAATTTCCGGATATTTTGTCTGGTAAACCGTGAGGTAATAGAATAATGAAAATTACAAAGAGTCAGCTTAGGAGAGTCATTAAAGAGGCATTAACTCTAGACATTAGTGTCGGCGACGTAGTCTTGACCGGTAAATTTAAAAACAAGAGAACCGTGGTAAAAGAAATTGGTAAAGATGAGTATGGTCACCCAACTATCAATGGAAAGTCTATACTGAAGTTTAAAATAGAAAAACTATTACCAAAAGACAAACAAAGTAAAAAGACACAAAAAGAAAAATAAAAGAGACTTGTTAAAATGAAAATTACAAAAAGACAATTACGAAGAGTCATCAAAGAAGCCATCCGCGGAACCATCCACGGTGATCCTAACAAAGAAGCGTTTTTAGATATTACCATGAATGCTATCTCTAAAGCCGACTATGAGAAAGCTGCCCAAGCGATAATGGACAGTTACTTTATTGACGACGTCTGGGATGAAGAAATTGAAGCGTTGGTCAGTATGTTGGCGTCCTCAAGAACAGGATCAACTGCTCCGGCGACCACCATGGAGATCGAAGCAATAGCCGATGACTGGATGGATGGCCATCGCGCTGGCAAATGGACTCCAGAAAATATTCAAGAAGGAAATAAGGTAAAAATTACAAAAAGACAACTTAGAAGAGTTATTAAAGAAGCCATTGATATCGTCAATTCCGAGACTGGCGAGCTCATAACATTTGGGGACGACCCAAGGGACGCGGCGCCTGACGCTGCCGTTCCTGACCTTGCGAAGCGCCTTGGTCTTGATCTGAGTCCCAGCGGTGGTGCTCTCTCAAATGAAGATTGGGAAAAGCTCGAAGATGAAACGGTGGGTAAGCAAATTGACCGTGCCGGAAAAAAGGAGCGCCACGCCGCATATGCTGAGGAAGAAAGGCTAAACATCGATACCTTACTTACTAGACTACAAGACTGGGCTCATGGTGCATTTGGTGACTATGCCGCAGACAACCCAGGAACAGATATGCAAGACGTTGCTTTTGATTTGGCAGGCGCTGCAGAGTACGAGTTCGAATCTGATGAATGGGAAGAGCTACTATGGCACTTTGACGGCAGCCTTGACGATCTTAAAGTTTACGCAGCGGAGAGCATGGGATGAAAATTTCAAAAAGACAACTCAAGAGAATCATCTTAGAATTTTGGGATAAAGATGTAGAACGATTTTTAATCGATAATGCTGCAGAGTATCACCGAGACCCTTCACTAGATGCTCGTTCTATTCAAATGCTTCTTATGGACGACTTTATGGACCATGTTGGCCACCGCGAAGATCCTGCTCGTTACAAAGCGTTAATAAATCAGTTAGCTGCTGGTGAAACCATAGCGGAGGCCGAAGGATCTACCGAGAAATATGATACCGACTCCGCACTTAAGGGTGGCCAGAGCAAACTTCCTGATGGGCTTCAAAAAGGTATCATTGATAAGGCTATAGAGGATCGTGAAGACCGCGAGGAAGAAGAGAAGAATGAGTCTATGAAAATCACTAAAAGACAGCTCAAAAGAATTATTAGAGAAGCGATCGATGCCCGCGAGATCACAATACCCAAGGGGCTTGGCGGTTGGGAAAGCGATGAGCCAGATCACCCAGACTTCAGAGACAAGTCCGGCCTTGACGTCGACTTAGCTAAAGATAAGTTTAAAGGCTACAGCCAAGAAGCCATCGATGCAGCAAAGTATGCAGTGGCTCTTGTTCCGTATCCTCAGGGAGCTCTTATTGAAAATGAAATTCATTCGTATCTTCATGAAACTTTGGGTTTGGCACAGACCAGTGACGAGATATTCAACATTGCCGACGAAGCGCTATCTGTTGCAGGTATCATGCTGGACGTCGGACCCGACGCGTTATAAGGAGATATAATGAAAATCACAAAGAGGCAGCTTAAAAGAATTATTAAAGAAGCCATGTCCGATCATTGGGACAATAGAGATAAAATCGCTATGTCTGGTATGGCCCTCCCCGATGATGAAGAAGATTACTATGAGACACGTCATCAAGATGATCAGAAGGACCTGACACAGCATAGAGAAGACACGGTCTTTGAAATAATAGAAGACCAACAAGGTATCTCTGGAAAAGAGCTCGTGGATATCGCACTAAAAAATAGTGTGTTCGGAGGCGCAACAGATAAGGATGTTCATGCAACTCTCGATTCCTTGCTACGTTTTGAAGATGTTCGATTTAACGTCGAGGAAGATGAGTGGTACACAAGAAATCACGGAATGCTATAAAATGAAAATCACAAAAAGACAGCTAAGAAGAATTATTAGCGAAGCATCAAAGATCACCAAAAAGTACGATGAAAATCCAGCGCTCAAGGGAGGCCAAGATGAACTCCCAGATAATCTTCAAAAAGGGATTATCACAAAGAACCTTGAAGAAGATGACACTCCGCATGATCCTCAATATGGTGCACCTCAAGGAAGCAAGCGCGACAGCCAGCTCGACGCAACTAAGGCCGACTTGGCTAGCGGCGACCCTAAGAGAAAAGCGCGTGCCTACCGAAGAAGAGAGAGGATGGAGCGTCAAGAGAGAGAAAAGAATGAGTCACTAATTCGGGCTCTAATAGAAGCAATGATAGAGGACGAAGCGCTTAATGAAGAAGAACTCGAAGAAGAACTTAGCGCAAAAACTAAGAAGTCACTCGATAAGAAAGCTGAGAAACGTGGGTTTACAAAAGGTTCTGTTTATTCAGAATTTGAAAAAGGACTTGCCGCATTCGCGTCGTCAGGCTCGCGAAAAGGAATGTCAGCACATCAATGGGCCCACGCAAGAGTCAATTCTGCAACGCCCTCTAAGGACTGGGCAGTTGTTAAGAAATCTAAGGCGAAGAAAAAGAAATGAAAATTACTAAACGACAACTAAGAACGTTAATCAAGGAATCAATTCTTCGACTGTGGGAGCAGGCACGCGACCTTGCTTGCCCACCAGCCACGCAAGACCTTGAGCTCAACACAAAGAATAGAAACTCATCAATTCAAGCAAAGCACATTCAGTATGGCCCAATGAATCTAGAAGATGAATCTTACTGGGTAAGACTCGCTAAGTTCTGGAAAACAAAACCAGAAGTTGCCAAGGAGTCTAATTGTTCAAATTGTGCCGCTTTTGATGTGTCACCGAGAATGAAAGACTGCATGCCCGGAGAGACGTCAGACAAAGACGGAGATCTGGGTTATTGCTGGATGCACAGCTTTAAATGCCACTCAGCTAGAACCTGTTATACGTGGGCCGCCGGCGGTCCTATAAAAGAAGATGAAGTCTCTTTTGATTGGCAATCGAGAAGCGAGTCGAAATGAAAATCACAAAAAGACAACTAAGCAGAATTATTCGTGAGACACTCGAAGAAGTTGAGAATACTTGTTGGTCAGGCTACAGCCCAGGCGCCCAATCAGGTGTAAAGACCAAGAAAGGAAAGGGCGGAAAGCGTGTTGCTAACTGCGAGGAGATCAACGAGGACGACAAAGAAGCTCTTGAAGAAGCGATGATTTATCACCTAGATGCCGGCGCAGGAGTGGACCAAAACATATTCCGACCAGGCTCGACAGCATTCTTTGACCTATTTCGAGAAGCCCGCCGGCGATTTTATGAAGGGACATACGATCCAAGATCTCTAGAAGAGTATGAATTGCTAGAGGATCTAGATATCGGTGAGTTCGCGATATACGAAGGCCAACTTGTTCCGCTAGACTACCCGATTGAGGGTGGGAATGAAGAGCATTTAAGAGAAGCAGAATACAAGGGGAAGAAGGTAGAGCTAAATAAGCCGATTCAGGGCTCTCCAAAAGCTTATGTCTATGTAAACTCAGGAAAGAAAAACAAGGACGGCACAATAAGGGTAAAGAAAGTCTCATTTGGCTCCTCAATGCCTGATGCCATGGGTGATAATCCTACACACAAAAAGCGAAGGAAAAGCTTCGGAGACCGTCACAACTGCGCAGACAAGAAGGATAAAACAGCACCAGGTTACTGGTCATGTCGAGCTACGAAGTTCTTTGGTCGCTCTCTCGCAGGCTGGTGGTAATGAAGCATCCTTTCCGACAAAAAAGAGTGAACGGCAAACTGATCAGAGAGTTTAATAAAGATGTTGACTCGAGTGAGTTGGTATGGCATAGAGACCATGCCGATCGTGATGTAAAAGTTTGCAGCGGAAAGAACTGGCAACTACAGCTTGAGAATAGGCTTCCTGTGAAGCTGGTCCCAGGAAAAACGTATTTTATTCCAGCTAGAACCTATCACAGGGTGATAAAAGGTCAAAGTGACTTAGTTGTTGAAATAAAAGAAAAATTAAAAATGAAAATTACAAGAAGCCAGCTCACAAGAATTATTCGAGAGCACCTTTTACTAGAAAAGTCGATAGCAAGCGTTTCAGATCTGACAAGGAACATGAGCGTTTTTGAGGAGTGGGTTGATCTTTTAATTGACGAATTGACAGAAAAGTTGCCGAACGGCACAGCAATCAATGACCTCAAGCCTAAAACAAGACAAGCGATAATAAAAGGCGTTTCAGAAGCCGCAATAAAATATTTAATAGTGGCATTTGGTTACCCACAAGACGGGTATTCTAGGCGAAAGCAGGCCCGTGAAAAAGATGCCGCAGCAGCAAAGAGGCATCGGGAGAACATAAGGACATACGGTTCGTAAACTACAAAGCTGCTGCTTATATAATACATATAAGACAACGCTGGCCAGATAATTAAACTATAGAAAGAAACTCAAGGAAACACAATGAGATTTACAAAAAGTCAATTAAAAAGAGTTGTAAGAGAAGCAATTTTGAGAGAAGATGTAGAAATGCAAGATGAACTCACCAGGATTATTAATACACTTGGTGTAGGTCAAGAAGTAAATAAATCTACTCTTGGCGCGGCTCTAAAAGCAGGCGACCGCAGAAGTGCAAAACACAACTTAGTTCTTGCTGATTTGTTTTTGGCAATTCTCAATAATCCTGATATGATGACAAAGATTATTCCTCTACTAAAAAAAGCCGCAGAAGAAACAGTGGAAAATGAGAAATAAGACTTTTGTCTTACTGAAGCCCCTTAACAAAAAAGGAAATTAAAATGACCGAAATATTAATATCATGTTGGACATTTATTGCAGGCCTTACAGCAAGCCTGTGGGACGTGCTTTTTTTAGCACTTACTTGGGTATGGAGTGTTGTTTATCACTTACATACTGCCGCACCTCGCCTAGAGGGGCTTCTCGTCGGAGTTCTTTTGGCATGGCTGATGCTTCGAAGAGATCGTCACCCTCTATTACGTGTCTTGAGTGCACCTCTTAAATTGGTTGTTGATATTTTAGACCTTGCATGGGATCAGTCCATCGAAGTCCTCAGCGATCTTTGGGAGACAACTTTAAACTGGGTCAACGGAGCAAAAGGATGGGCAGCCACCGGTGCGACGAGAGTCTATAGCCGAGTGATGAGTACACTTCAATCTATAAAATCTAAGCTTTCATCTAAGCCTGATGAAGACTAGTACGATATGAAGATCACAAAGAGGCAACTCAGAAGAATGATTAAAGAAGAGACAGCTCATCCGCGGACGGACTTGGGGAAGAATATTGCAGACGTTGATTTTCCGATTGTTGTCGGGTTTGACGGTACTTCTGTGATCGCCTATACCAGCGATGAGCTTGATGATATTCTTGATACCGCCGGCAACGACCCTTACTCTTTAAATTCATTAGCAGACTTAGAGCCTGAAGATGTGCCTGCCGGTGCAAATATCGAACAATATTCAGAAGGGAAAACAATGAAAATTTCAAAAAGACAACTAAAAAGAATTATTAAAGAAGAGAAAGCAGCTCTAATCCGCGAATCTGTCGCGGACATGACCCCGTTTAGCGATGCTGTTGAAAACTCAGCTAGTAACCTCAGTAACATGTTTGCCGATGATATGGAAACATTGTTCTTAGAAGATCCAGGAATGTTTCAAGGACGATCAACTAAAGATGAGTGGTCAGATCAAGTTTCTTTAGCAACAGATCAGCTTAATGAACTTTTAAATGAAGAGATTAGAAAGGCAATTGAATCTATAGAGACAAATTTACATGACGGTCAATACCATCAGCCACGTAGTCGCAATCGTCCGCGATAGAAATCGAAATTAATTTATTGGAGAACCATCGTGAAAATCACGAAACCACAGCTTAGAAGAATGATCAAAGAGGCTATGCCAGCTGGAGGTATTCCTGATATCGTCGGCACTGTAACCGGTGTCTATGGAGAAGAGAATAGACAAAAGCTAGATGACCTTGGAGACACGTACTCAGACATGCATAAAGAGCTTTACGGCCGCCGCCCAAACATTCCTATGTTTAAATCTGTTGAAGCAGCAGAAGCCGCTGTCAGCGAGCTGTGGCAAGAATATAAAGCTAGTAACGAAGAAGAAGACGAGCGCGCTGCTAGCGCGCTTGAACGGCAAGAGATGGAAAAACAGCTACAATCTCTAATGCCTGATGAGTACGACTTAGAAAAACCCATGAGATCGGGAATGGGAAGAAGCGTCCGAGAGTCTTTAAGGGAAATTATAAAGTCAGTGATTAACGAGACATCAAGTTAGTCTTAGGTAACCAGCATGCAAAAGAAAAAAAGCAAGAAAATATTGATTTCAAGAGGCATGCTCCAGGAAGTGATAAAGTCTCATCTTAATCTTTCTAGCAAAAAGTCTAAATCAGTCTACTTGAACGAAGCCGGCTTAGGCATTCTTGATGCCCTCATCGGATTCTTAGAAGCACAGGCAGCAGATTGGGAAAAACAGCTAAGAGTTGATAACAGCAAGCTTATTAACAATGGTGAGGTGCCCAAAGACTTCAGTCCTAAAGAAAATCCTGTTCATCAACTGCAGAGCATCGGGCTTACAATGCAATCCACGGGATATGCGGTCAAAAACATTGCGGACGATGAACGATTTATGAGCTTGGCAGACAGTCTTGCCCAAAAAGCCACCCTCCCGGACGCGTCCGACTCAGATGCTGTGAATCAATTCATCGCCGACGTCAAACTTGACTTCGACGCTATTTATGACGCATCTGCTCAGTACTCCGGCTGGCTCCGGAATGCGAGGAAGTACTCGGCTCCTGTCGGGGCAATAGGCTTAGAAATGGATATGAAGGAGTCTGCAACAGACCAGCTGAACAGCTTAAAAGATGCTCTACAAAAACTTGCTGCTCTAAACTTAGATGTTGCTGCTAAAAAATTAATAAAATCAGATGCCATCCAGGCACTTAAGGAGCCAGGCGCGGACGAATTCTTCGACGCCGAAGACCTCCGCGAGTGGACTGACACAATTAAAGAAGGCATTTCTAGTTACAATAGGATAGAATCTGTCCTCGCAGTATGTAATGGAATAGAAATACTGGTAACTGAGATTGAAACAGCTTTACAGGACTTGGGACCTGTGGCTGAAGAGCGCGCCGATTTAGAGCAAGATACCAATTTTGCTGGATGATAGGTAGAAAATAACTTGGAGAGACAAGATGGCAGTAGACAAAAATTTTTACAATGAAGCTTCCGCGTCAAAGCTGGAGTGGGATCCTTCGTGGTTTGGTGCAGAATATTTTGATGAAGATCTCGTGTCTGCCATAAAAAAGTGGCAACGCGACAGAAGCTTGACAGCAGATGGCCTCTGTGGTCCTACATCATTTAGAAGGCTCTGGACTGAGCGAGAAGAGAGCATATCAGATCACGCTCCAGTGACCGCTGTCTGCGGCCCAGGCGATAAGTTTATTGTTCATAACGGAAGCTTTATTCCAATAGACTGGGATAAGGTTGTCCTTTGGGATGAACCTAACGGGTTTGAGTGTAAAAGCGGAACCTACACAAGCTACGCAGGAAAGCCAGATAGAAAGCCTCACTTCTTTGTTAATCACTGGGACGTCTGCCTTTCAAGCGAGTCTATGGCAAAAGTCATTGCGAAGAGAGGGATATCGATACACTTTGGCATAGATAACGACGGCACAATCTATCAGCTGTTGGATACTCAACACGCAGCATGGCAAGCCGGCGGAAAGAAGTGGAATCATGAAAGCATCGGCGTCGAGATTGCAAACGCTTATTATCCAAAGTACCAGTCTTGGTACGTCAAGAACGGATTCGGTGAACGCCCGCTTCGAGAAAAAGACGAAGTTAAAGTCCACGGAAGCGGCCTTGGGGAGCATCTAGACTTTTATGATGTTCAGCTTGAAGCGCTTAAGGCTCTATGGAATGCTATTCATAAAGGTATCGGTGTGCCTCTAGAGTGTCCTCTAGACAGTGAGGGAAAACTAGTAGAGGCCGTTGACAAGAGATGTGAAAAATCAAATTTCAGTGGATTCATCAATCACTACAATCTTACACGCAGAAAAATTGACTGCGCCGGCCTCGATATCGTCCGCCTCCTGGAAGAGACTAAGTCAAGCTAACACCTATAGAGCTCTGTTATTTTGAACTTTTGAAGCTCTATTGTTATAATAGTAAGTACTTTACAAGAGTGCACATCAAGGAGGGATGATGAAAGATTACGACGTTGTTTTAATTTCCGGTGGGTTTGATCCCGTGCACAAAGGACATGTCAGAATGGTAAAGTCTTCTGCTAAACTTGGAGAAATCTTAGTAGTAGGAGTGAACTCTGACGAATGGCTCAAAAGGAAAAAGGGAAAAGCGTTTATGGGCTTTGAAGAGCGAGTCGAAATAATGTCTTCTTTTCAAGGTGTAGGATACGCTACAGGTTTTGACGACAGCGACAATTCTGCGTCTGATCTTATACACGCTGCTCGAAAATGCTATCCCGACGCGTCCATAGCCTTCGCTAATGGCGGCGACAGAGTACATGATAACATACCTGAAGTTCAAACATGTCTAGACAATCGAGTCGAAATGGTATGGAATGTAGGCGGCGGAAAGATACAGTCTTCAAGCGACTTAATTAGTCGATCAAAAACTAAAGATTGATTTTTAGATAAGAAGACAAAAAAGTATTATTTTATGCTATGTAAAGATCTAAGAGAAGGCATGCTGCTGGAAGTCTCTGGTGATAAGATGTGTGGGTGGTTTAATGAACGACCATCCCTCAGCGACATCTGGCCAGATATCCCTACGCGATTTAGAATAGGTTCTCAGCCTGTTGGGTTGCTCATGTCCATTAATGGTGTTACCCGTCTATACAACAAGGGTGACACGTTGATGTACTTGGGAAAAAAGCAAATAACTTCCAAAGACGGAAAGTCTAGGCAGATAAGGCTTTTATACGTCGACGGGATGACAGGGTTTATAGAAGGGTACGATATAAAATACCTTGCGCCTCAAAAAAATTCGAAAAAGAGCAACAGTGTAAATCTGTCTCATAAGTGATATAATTTATCATTAAGGAGGGAAAAATGTCAAGTGTACTATGAAGCTCGCTTTAAGGCGATCAATAATGGCAGAAATTATCACTTAGCCGCAATTCTAAGAAGGAATGGAAAAGTTGTTAGAATTGGAGAAAACACCAATAAGACACACCCACGATTTAAACGTCAGTATCCTGACGGAACTTGGGCTTCTCATATGCATGCCGAAATGAATGTGTTGCGATTTGCCCGCCCGGGCGATGAACTCGAAGTAATAAGATTTGAAAATTTTAGTCACAAAAGGACAATGGCAAAGCCTTGCTTATTTTGTATGAACGAAATTAAGAAAATAGGCATCAAGAGAGTTCGCTACACGAATTGGAATGGCGACTGGGAAGAAGAGACTATTTAAGTCGAAGTGGACTTTAAGATATAACACTACAACTGTGAGAATTAAAAATGAAACCCTGGACAATTATTTATATAGACACTGATAACATGAAGACTTGTGTTTTCTTTGGATCTTTTTCTCACAAGGAAGCCAAAAAAGAATTTCTTGTAAAGAATTCTAAAGTGAGTGTGCTCGCGTTAATACCGGGGACGAATCCAGTTCATTTATAATTATCAATGCCGCCTTAGCTCAGATGGCCAGAGCAGCTGATTTGTAATCAGCAGGTCGTCGGTTCGAATCCGACAGGCGGCTCCATTTATTCCCCTGTAGCTCAGTTGGTAGAGCAGATGACTGTTAATCATCGGGTCGTAGGTTCGAGTCCTGCCGGGGGAGCCATTGCAATTTCTCATAAAACAAGGAAGCAGACATGGGTTCATTATCTAGAAAAATTCAGAGAAAAAAGAATCTCAAGAAGAAAAAGAAAGCTAGAAAGTCGCTCAAGCAAGCACTCCACGCAACAGCCGGAATGCCAACATACTGTACTTCTTGCGGAAGCTCCTTTAAGTCAGAGAGAGATTCCGACACATGGGTTGTCCAATTTGAGTCTTCACAAGTAACACTTTTGTGCGAAGACTGCAAATAAATCATACTTACAGGTATGAGGAAATTAATCTGGTCAACGACAATTTTATTATTACTTGCCGTAACGCCTGCGCACGCAGGCCCACCTAGATCTAAGTTCTATGATTTTTCCGATCAGCTCATCGACGGTGAGATAAAAAAGCCAACTGCACTCTACACTGACTCTCGAAAACGCGTCAGGTTTGATAGACTATTAAAGCTCAAAAAGTCTTTTCTTCCAGATCTTTTTAAGACAGCTCAAGAGAAGCTCTTCAAATAATGCAAAGTCTCTGAGACTGTGGTATAATAATAATATACAGAGGAAGAGATGGCAGAAGAGAAGAAAAACTGGATTGCTTATGGGTTACTGATTTGCTTTGGTGCTTACGGCATACATAGATTTTACTTAGATAAGTGGATGACAGGCATTGTTTACGCCTGCACCGGCGGAATTTTTGGTATAGGTATCTTGTATGATATCTTCGCGATTCCATTTCATGTCCACGCTGCTAATCGAAGGTAGTTGAAAATTCTTTTGTGGGCGATACTTACCGTGCATGAGTCTAGAACAACAGGTCTACGATCTCCTTTCAGCATTCCTTCTGGTATTTCTTGCCGTGATGTCGTTGTTTGCAATCCCTCAGTGTCTAAGAGTACTTTTTTTCGTAGCATCTTCAATTACTTCACTTTTTTCGAAGAAACGAGTGCAAAAGTAGCCCACATGTTGTATAATAGATATGTAAACAAGGAGGCATCATGGCCAACAAAGGAACTAGTAACGATCTCCCGGTAGGGAACCTGGCATCTGAACAAGAGGCCAATAACTTTGAGCTTTCTCCCCATTTGGTACGAGTTATGCTTGATGAGCCTTTTTATGCGGGTGTTCTTCGAGGAATCAACTTCGAAAAAACGGACGCTATTCCAACCGCAGGTGTCCTCGCTAAAGACGGCGAAGTTAATATGTGGTGGAACCCAAAGTTCGTCGCTGCGCTTGGAAACAAGCAAGTTAAGGGCTTGCTTAAGCATGAAGCTATGCACCTCGCGCTCGATCATACAACTTCACGACGCATGACGCCTCACATCATCCACAATTATGCCACTGACTTGGCTATCAACTCTGATATCCCTAAGGAAGAGCTTCCCGACGGTGGTCTTATTCCAGGAGAGGCGTTTTCCGAACTCACTGAAGAACAGGCAACTAACCTTGGACCTGACGGTGTGGCTCGTTACCAACGAGTTTCGGACAAGATCGCTTCTTTTCCCCGCGGCCAATCTTCTGAGTGGTACTTCACAAAACTGATGGAAGACCCCGAGATTGCTAAGGACATTCAAGAAGCCAATGACGGCGACGGCGCCCCCGGACTCCCTGGCGGAATGGATGATCACGACGGATGGGGCGAGATGTCCGATGAGGAAAAAGAGCTTGTCAAAGGCAAGATCAAGCAAGCGGTGGCAA
>Ga0115000_10000786_pt1 | contig 29109 bp, 27 predicted proteins | sample ArcticOcean_MG_C_6_FD_89690 | JGI IMG/M metagenome (GOLD analysis project Ga0115000, IMG submission 89690) | Marine microbial communities from western Arctic Ocean - ArcticOcean_MG_CB8_128 | ecosystem: Environmental > Aquatic > Marine > Oceanic | place: Arctic Ocean: Canada Basin | collected...
TATAGATTTCATTACACGCAAAGATCTGATTCGATTTTATCTATGGAAACAATACAATCATCATATTTTAGGTCAGATAGTACATTGGTTGGTAGGCATGTTCTTTTCATGGAGAATGGAGAATGGTTAAGAGAAATCCACTTTAAAAATTCTAAAAATGACTTAGAAAGTGTAACCAAATTTGATGTTTCGTTATCTAAAGAAGAAACAGTAATAACTAGGCTTGATGATGAAGGGAAAGAAATAGGTAGTAGAATCATTCAGCTCTCATATCCTGACCAATTTTCTTACAATTTTGAATGGAAGCCAGATACAGTTCTAATCGTTGAGAACATAGAAATTAAAACAGATACTATAACGACGTATATAAGTCCTGTTTTAACTAGCCTGTGGTATGGGATACCCCTATTTAGTGACTCCTCTTTAAATCCGAAATTATCAAAACCAACGTTTGGCTTTTTCTTTGCACCAAGGGGAAATATGATTATCAAAGGGAAAAAATATAGTCTAGGCATGGAGGTAGTTTCTTACGAAATTTCTATTAAAGACTCAACTGGGTCTATTAGTGGCGTTGGCGCGTTTGCAGCAGCACAATATGATTTAAATAAAAATTTTAAATGGATTCCTCAAAATATGGAAGCGGCATTAAGGATAGGAGGTGGAATGCTTTCTAATGGGTATGGATTATCATTGAGCAGTTCTTTTGGGTATCATTTTATACCTAGTCGAATCTACTTAGGTATTTATGCTCAATCCATAATCGCTTTTGATGAAATAATACCGGGTAAAAACACAGCTTGGAGTAGTTTCGGGATTTCTTTAGGAACAAATGTGGGTGATATTAATCCAGACTTATTAAAACCTTATAAAGATCGTTTAGATGAAGAAGCTTTATTTTTTAGTATGGCTAAAAAATTATTAACTAGTTCAGAGTTACTTATTTCTAATGATAATCCGACAATAATTGACACAACAATTTTAGAATCTTATTTAGATCCTAAAACTTTTAATGACATAACAATAAGGACGCCATTTTTTTTAAAACTTGGTAAATCAGAAATAAGATTTATTTTATCATATTTAAATTATACTTTTACACCTAAAAAAAATAATGATCCAACTCTTGGTAACCACGCCTATTTTTTTGGTATCAATATAAATTTAGATAATTTATTTGGTTTTAAAGAGAATAACTTAAAAAAATACTATAGTTTTCAGGTTGGTTCCTATGATAGTGGTTTTGGAGTTTTGACATCGTTTCATTTTGATTATAATATTAAAAGTATGCCAATTTATCTAAGTACATATGGAAAATTGTATGGACTGCCAAATGAAGAAATTTTTACAGGTTGGTTAAGTTATGGCATTGGGGTTGGAATAAAATTAGACAAAATATTAAATAGAGCAGAACCGAAAGAATAAAATTTTTATAATAGAGGGATTAAAGGATGAAGCTAGTTTTATTAAGACATGGTGAAAGTAAGTGGAACTTAGAAAATAAATTCACGGGGTGGACAGATATAGGATTAACAAAAAAAGGAGAATCCGAGGCTAAAAAAGCAGGTGAATTAATAGGAAAAGAAAATATAAAACTTGATTTAGTTTTCACGTCCGTTTTAAAAAGAGCAGTAAATACGATGAATATATGCTTATCCAACTTTAATAATAATAAGCCTAAGATATTTTATGATTGGAGATTAAATGAGCGTCACTATGGATCTTTGCAAGGACTAAACAAGTTAGAGACTGCAAAAAAATATGGAGATGAACAGGTATTAATATGGAGGCGAAGTTATGATATCAGTCCTCCAGATCTTAGTTCTGATGACGAAAGGCATCCAAAGTTTGATAAGAAATATGAAAGCTTAGATAAAAGCCTTTTACCTTCAAGTGAATGTTTAAAGGATACTGTGGAAAGATTTTTACCTTTTTGGGAAAAAACAATAAGTTCAAAAATAAAAGAAGGGAAAAAAGTTATGATTGTAGCTCATGGAAACTCTTTACGCGCATTAGTAAAACACTTAGATAAGATTTCAGATCAGAAAATAATTAGCTTGAATATTCCGACAGGAATCCCATTAGTCTATGAATTAGATCAAAACTTGGAGCCAATTAAAAATTATTATCTGGGTAACCAAGATGATATTATAGAAAAAATAGAATCTGTAGCGAAACAGGGTAATTCTAAATGAATTATTTTGTTACTTTATAATCATTCGATAATACTATAAGCACTCTACTTAGCTTGCTTTAGTTAAAAGGGATATAAGCGAAAAGAGTATAAGGTTTAGGATATTTATCTGTAGCTAAAAGAAAGCCTTTATTTTCATATCTTGCAATAGCTTCCCATTTTCTTGAAGTCTTCTTACCCTCTAGCTTAATTTCGATAGGAGGCGATTTTGTTAAGACTACTTTGTTATTTTCAATTTTATATTCAATTAATCTTTCTACTCTTCGAGAAAGGCTGTGAGTTAGGCCATTCCCATATCTTGCAGATAAAATATCAGTACTAGGTTTTAAAGTTTTTTTATCACCAGGAAAAAAATAATTAATCGCCCAGAATCGGTTTTTATCATCTACTTTAGTTGCATCTGCAATTCTATAATTAATTGAAGACATTTTGTGTTTATTGATGTCTTTTCCAGATAAATTGATTGATAAAGCATAAGGGTTGTCTACTAAGCTATCTCCGTTAGCCTCAAATAAGGCAATAATTCTATCCTTATTTAGTACAAGAGATTCAAAAGACATATTATCAACATAGCTGGGAACATCTAAAGTAGTTAACGTTTGTTCAGGGATTGTGATTTCTAAACTTCTATTATCTATATGTCCTCGAGCTAACAAACAACTCATACTATTATCAAACTTTATTTCAATAGTTACATAAACCTCATATCCTCTAAAAGCAATAGCTTCGAATGAATCGAAACCGGGGATAGTATTTTTATAATTTGGAGTATTAAATTTTATTTTCTGTGGTTTAATTGCGGTAGTATCGCTTTTGTCAATTCTTGAATCAATTTCTGGTTTTTTTATAGCAAAAGCATATCCATTTAAGTTTTCGGGTAATAATATCAGATTATCATAATACCAATCCATTCCAGAAATCTCTTCGTCGCTGTTTTTCATGGGTCCATCAATCTTTAACATAATAGGTGAAACCTCAATTGATTTTTCGTTAGCACAACAAAATAGTAGAAATAAAGCTAGTGAGAATACGATTTTCATGTTAAGTAATACCTTTTATTAATTGTCATCTTGATTTTCACATAAAGCACGTAATATTTCAAACGAATAAATGCCAGTATGGTGTCCATCTTGCCAGAAAGGTCTTAAAGCATAATATCCTACTGGCTGTAAACCACTTAATAGAAAGCTTTGTTCTGAACTAGGTTTTACCTCACCTTTATAAACATTCCCAAATACATCTTTTTCTCCTTCGCAAGTTGCGCAAGGACATTTCTCTCTAAGTGTTTTTAGTTTTATATATCCTTCTAATCCATCTGCCCATTTAAAAAGCATCAAATCATTTATCTGTTCATGAATTAGTAGTTTATTTTTATCAGGGTTCATCTATTTAATCAAAGTAATTTTTTGAGTCTCAAATCCTTTTTTATGGCGGAAGGTCACAAAATATATACCACTGGTTAGTTTATTATCGGAAAATTTAATTGAGTGCTTTCCGGGACTCCAATAGCTATCGTATAAGTTTTTTATTAGTTTTCCATTAATATCAAAAACAGAAATTTTCACGGTTTGTCCGACTGGGGTTTCAAAAGGAATTTTTATTTCAGGATTAAAGGGGTTCGGATACGCTTCCTGCATAGAAAATGTTTTAGGCAAATTGTTAATAATCGTTGATGTTGACAAATTCTCTAAATTAACTGGACTAAAATTGAATAGCCCACTATTTATATTAGTGAATGAAAATAAAGGCTTCCACATTGTGAAACTAAAGTTTCCAGCAATAGTTTGTTCGTTCACCTCATTTATTTGGATATTCCCTTGTGTAGCTATATAAGCGTCATCGATTAAGTTTTCTACAAAAAAAGATGACAGGCTCTCAAGAGATAAAGAATCGCTAGCATTTGATGAATCAGTAAAAAATGTAAGCCATTGATTTGCAAAATTTGAATCAAGGTCAGGTACAAAAACAGAAAGTGTAGATAGACTAAGCGGATCGTCTATGATATTAGCTATATCAGCAATGCTTATATCCCAGGACCAAACTCTAGGCTGTATTGGGAAAGTCGTGTCTTCTAGAACAGTTAAAAATAAATCAAAAATATTTTCATCTTGTTGTGTAATTCCCATCATCAAAAATGAGGAAGAATCATTTAATGAGATATTTAAGGCGCCGCCAAAACTTGTTGAATCTTGTAGTGAAGTTGAAAAAGTTCCTGTTTCTGAACCATTATAAGAAAAATCAAGTGATCCTTGATACAGTGTTTGCGAGAATAAAACACCTGACAACAAAAACATTAAGTATTTTTTTAAAATCAAAAAAGTTAGTTGCTTCTTTTTAGAGAAAGCATAACAGATGCACCAATATTTCCAAACCCAGTTAGAGATTTGTATGGGTTAGGAATCATATAACCATTTCCAAATAAGCGTACACCAATTGGGGAGTCTCCAAACCAGTAATCTAATGACCCACCAACAACTATACCTAGGCCACCAGAATAATTCTCATCCCAACCTAGAGAATATGTTATTCCACTTTCTAAAATTGGATGAATATTATCTCCCAAAAAATTTAGTATCGGTTGTAAATCTGTCTTCAAGAGCGTCGCGATTGTGATTGATTTAATTTTTTTAGATTCCTCGATTGTGCCAAATTCTTTGTCAAACCCGAAAGTAATTAATCGACCTCCGACTGACATATTTATAGGGCCAATTGGAAAAAACGGAAGTGAAAAACCAAAACCTAATGTGGGTAATGAAGCTGGGTTACTCCCTTCATCATCTTGAAGGCTTGGTCTGTAATAAACAGGGATGCCGTAAAAGCCTGATAATGAAAAGTAGTCAAGATTACCTAAATTTTCATAGTCCCCATCGTTGTTGTCCTCTAAAGAAAAGTTTTCATTATCATTTCTTTGAATTACTGAAAATTTCCCATCAATATAAGTCTGTTTTGCTAGCCCATTTTCTACTAGAATAATACCATTTTCAAGGGAAAGGTTATCTATGTCAACTACGGGTATTTTTTCTTGCACAGCAAGCCCTTCAGGAATGATAAAAACATGTCTTTTATCAGATGAAGAAAGGCCGCCTTTTAATGTCGTTCCGTCATAAAATGTAATAGTAGAATTCATGGAAAAAGCGTATCCTAGAATTATAGATATAAAATATAGTTTTTTCATAGTCACCTACTTAATTATTTTTTATGTGGGCCCACAGGGACTCGAACCCCGAACCAACGGATTATGAGTCCGCTGCTCTAACCAATTGAGCTATGGGCCCAGATGTAAGGTACAGAAATTATGTATTTGAGACTAATTTCTGTACTATTATAATTGTTTAATTAAAGATTAATGTAATATTAATTTACATCTTATAATACATGTCAAAAAAAAATAATAAGATCAAAAATATTTTTCAAGTTTATGGATACAACAATTGTTTTCCTCTATTGAATCAATCTAGTTATGAGATAATAAGTATCTATATTCTTGAGGATAAAAAAAGTGTTTTTTCTGATAGAATTGATTTTCAAAAACATCATGATTCAATAACTTTTCTAAAAAAAAATGATTTTTATAAAAGATTTGACAATCTCAGATCTCAGGGAATAGTTGTATCATTTAGAGGGCCTTTAATTGAGAGTCTTAGTGACTTTGATAAAACAAAAACTGATTCATGTTTATTGATATTAGATAGAATTGAAGATCCCCAAAATGCAGGTCAAATTATTAGAACAGCAGAGTGTGCGGGCATAAATGGTATTATTTTCCCATCGCACAATTCTTTTCAGATTTCGAATACGGTTATTAATATTAGTCAAGGAGCTTTCGTAAATATGCCTCTTTATGAGGTTACAAATATTTCTTCAGCAATTTTAGAACTTAAAAAAAATGATTTTTGGGTTATTGGGATTGAGAACAGCATTGGTGCAAAATCATGGGATAAGTTAGATTATTCTGGAAATACTGCAATTGTTGTTGGCAGTGAAGGTAAAGGTATTCGAAAAAAAGTTATTGACCATTGTGATTTTTTAGGAGAAATACCAATGCAAGGAAGTTCAAATTCACTTAATGTATCTGCAGCAGTTTCTGCAATTTTATTCGAAAGACTTAGACAAACAAAATTTAAATAGGGAGCTATGATGGCATCAACTCATGACTATATCAATGATAAACGTAATAAAGATATCTTCATATACATAAGCGGTGAGTTTTTCCACAGATCTGAAGCAAAGATATCAGTTTTTGATAGTGGGTTTTTATTGGGAGACGGTGTGTGGGAAGGAATACGCCTTCATAATAATAGATTAATTCATTTTAATAATCATATCGATCGTCTATTTGATGGAGCGAGTTCGATTGCTATGAAAATCCATTTGAATAAAGAGGAAATTAAAGCTGCCATTCTAGGTACATTGAAAAAAAATGGTATGACTTCTGACACCCATATTAGGTTAATTGTCTCTAGGGGATTAAAAAGTACGCCTTATCAACATCCAAAAGTAACTGTAAGTGAACCGACAATTGTTATTATACCAGAATATAAAAAGCCTAATGAAGAGACGTTTGACAAAGGGATAAGATTAGCATCAGTTAAGACACGCAGAGATTTCACCGTTCAAGACCCTAAAATAAATTCTTTAAGTAAAATGAATTGTATTAGTGCTTGTATTGAAGCTGAGAACCTTGGTGTAGACGAAGGGCTAATGTCTGACCCGAATGGATTTGTTTCTACTTGTAACTCCACAAATTTTTTTATTGTCACAAACAATGAAGTCTGGACATCCTCTGGTGAATTTTGTTTAAATGGTGTCACTAGAGGATCAGTTATCAAGCTGTGTAGAGATAATGGTATTATAGTATTTCAAAAAGATTTTTCAATAGAGGAAGTACTTAAAGCAGATGAAGCTTTTGTTACCGGAACATTTGCTGGAATAATACCGGTAGTTGAAATTGATGGAATTAGTTTTAAGAAAGGAGGTATTACAAAACGATTATCGAACTTGTATCGAAATCATGTAGATAAAGTAGTTCAGTTATGATAGATAAAACAAGAATAGCAATGTGGTCTGGGCCAAGAAATATTTCTACTGCAATGATGAGATCTTTTGAAAACCGTAAAGACACGATTGTGATTGATGAGCCATTTTATGCTTATTATCTAAATGAAACAGGTTTTGATCATCCCTGCAAGGATGAAGTGTTAAGATCACAAAGTAAAAATTGGAATGAAGTAGTTGAGTTAATCGCAAGTGATTTGCCAGAAAATAAATCAATTTGGTATCAAAAACATATGGTTCACCATATTCTTTCTTATAATGATATAGATTGGGTTAAAGATTTTAAAAACTGTTTTCTAATTCGACATCCAAAAGAAGTTATAATTAGCTATGCGAAAAAAAATAATATTAACAGCGCTTATGATTTAGGTTATGAACAGCAAATTAACCTTTTCAAAAAAATAAGAAAAATAACAGGTTCCACTCCATCAGTTTTTGATTCAAAAGATATTCTAAATTCACCAAAAATAGTCCTACAAAAGTTGTGTAATGAGCTTGAAATTGATTTTTCAATGAAAATGCTTAAGTGGCCAAAAGGCAATAGATCCTCTGACGGTGTGTGGTCTTCACATTGGTATAAAAATGTTATTAATTCAGATGGGTTTATGGATTATAAAGAGCCTTCTCAAGATCTTAACAAAGAGCATATTGACATCTTCAAAGAGTGCTTGGAACACTACAATTATCTTAATTCTTTTAAGACCTAAGAAAGATTCAATGAACTCATTTAGTTTTTAATTTATTAATGCTAAATTATCATATTAAATCTAATCGCATAACTATATTTTCAATTGTTTTTAGAGGTTACTACAATTAAAAGAATACTCTTTTTTAGCATTTTCGTTATCATTTTTATGTCTTGCTCTTCTCTTTTTAATAGAGAGATTGCAGAATATAGACCTGTACAATATGCAAAAAATGATTACAGGGTTTTAAAGAAAGAAAATCGTTATACTGGAACTTTTATGATTCGACAGAAATCGAATGGTTTCTTTATACCAGATGAAAAAATATCGGTCGATATGGATATTGTTATATCTTCATTAAAAGTCCCTTATTTGAGAGTATCGTACTATGGGACAGAACAGCTTTTAATTCCAGATGGGCAGACGCTATCATTTTTTGTAAATAATGAAGAAATAAAAATGAGCTCAAAGCGAGAATCAAATAGACTAAAGAAGGGTAATGAAGCTGTAGAAGTATTGTCTTATCTGGTGACTCGAGGGCAGATGGAAAAAATATCGGAAGGAAGTAAGGTTAAATGTGTCTTACATGACTACTCTTTTCCAGTGCCAAATCAAATGAAACAAAACTGGAATACTTTCATTGGTGAATATTGGTAGTTATTTTTTTTGTGGCTTTAGCCTGATAATTCTTCCTGGATCTTCAATCGCTAAATAAATCCAGCCATCCGGTCCAGTTTCAACATCTCTTATTCTGCTGCCAGCAGAATAAATCATTTCTTGGTCTAATACTTTATTATTAATTATTTCTAATCTGTAAAGATTCTCAAATTTTAGAGAAGTAACCAGCAAGTTATCTTCCCAGTTTTTAAATGCTTTACCATCATAAAAATCTATACCGCAGACTGCAATCGAGGGAGTCCAATGAATTATTGGTTGTTCCATACCTTCTTTGTGAGTGATCTTTGTTATTTTTGTACCAGTGTAGTTTTTACCATATGTTATTTCTGGCCACCCATAATTACTTCCTTGTTTTAGAATATTAAGTTCATCACCGCCTTTGGGTCCATGCTCCGTTTCAAATAGATAAGAAGATTTTAAATTTATAGCAAGACCTTGTGGGTTTCTATTCCCATACGTCCATATTGATTTTATAGCACCTACTTGATTAATGAATGGATTATCAGCTGGTATTGACCCATCATCATGAAGTCTATGGATTTTACCATTTGGAAATGTTAATAATTGTGCTTGTTTTCTTTCTCCTCGATCTCCTATTGAAAAATATAAATAATCTTCATTATCGAAAACTATTCGAGTGCCATAATGAACAGTGCTTTTAGTATAAAAGATATTATCAGCTTTGTATATATTTTTAATATCCGTTAGCTTATTTCCATCAAGTTTTGCTCTAACAATCGATGTAAATGATTTATTTTTATTATCTTTCAAAAAGTCAGAATAACTAATGTAAATGTATTTATTATCTTTATAATTCGGATGAATTTGGATATCTAAGAGTCCTCCTTGACCTTTGTACCTAACTTTAGGTACTCCAGATACTTTAGCTTTGTTTTTACTTTTTTTATCCACAAGCCACAAAGTACCATTTCTGTCACTAACTAATAAGTTACCGTTCGGTAAAAAAGACATTCCCCAAGGGACATCAAATCCTTCAACAAAATTTTCAACATTGAAAGTTTCTTTTTTTGTTTTTTCTACTGAGCTATCCCAGCTTTGGGGCCCATCAGCAGTTATTAATTCTGATAAAAGAAAAAACACTGATATAAATAATATTTTTAGATTGGCGTTAACTATCAATCTTAGAGCCACATTTATTGCAGAAAATAGAACTAATATCTAAATTTATTTTTTCACAGATAGTACACGTAACTGTAGTAGTTTTATTTTTTTTATAAAATGATAACTCTGATGTGACAATGCCTGTTGGAACGGCAATAATACTATAACCCATTAACATAATCATAGCTGATATAGTTTGGCCTAGTGGTGTTATTGGAGTGATATCTCCGTAGCCAACTGTTGTAAGCGTTACTATTGCCCAGTAAATACTTCGTGGAATGCTGGTATAGCCAGCTTTTTGACCTTCGATTAAATACATTATTGAGCCTAGAATGATAACAACATTCATAATTGCAAAAAGGAAGATAAAAATTTTCTTTTTACTGGCGACTAATGCTTCAACTAGATGATTAGTTTCTCCGATATATTGAACTAACTTAAATATTCTAAATACTCTTAATACTCTTAATACTCTAATAACAGATAAAACTTGTGTTCCCGGTAATAGTAGGCTTAAGTAGGTCGGGATAATTGATAGTAAATCGATTATACCAAAAATGCTAAAAGCATAGATTAATGGTTTCCTAACACAATATATTCTTAAAAAATATTCAACTGTAAATAATATCGTAAATATCCATTCTAAAATGTAAAGTACTGCGCCATAATTTTGGTGATAATCTGTGACACTATCTAAAAGTACAGTTAAGATACTTAAAACAATAGAAACGATTAAAACCTCATCAAATAATTTTCCAGAACGAGTATTTGTCCCAAAAATAATTTTTTTAATTTTTTGTCTTAAGTTGCTCATTCTTGTACCTATCTTAACCTTATATTGCTTTGATTAACAAATAATTTTACAGGTCTTGATATTTTTAATTACATCATAAAAACTAATTTGTCATTCTAAAAAGAGATGTTATATCTATAAATAAATTTATTTAAATGATTATATTTTAACATGATACAAACATTTAATTTAATTAAATCAGTAGGAGAAACTTATTAATGGCTACGTTGATTTTAAGAAATACTTATAGCGCGATGATGAAAGAATTAGATGCTTTAGACAAGTTAAAAAGACAGACCTCAGAGAAAATTAGAGAAGCGGCTAGTCATGGAGATCTTAAAGAAAATGGAGAATATCATGCTGCGAGGGAAGAGCAGAGCTTAATTGTTTATAAGAAACAGTTAATGCAATCGCATTCACCATTTCAAATAATTGAAAACATTGATGTTGATACTAAAGATATTGGCTTTGGTAATAAGGTTCTCATTCTTGAAGAAGGGAAGGATAACCCTGAGGATTATTACCTTTTAGGTCCTATCGAGTTAGACTTAGACCTTTATCCTTTGGTTGTAACATATCACTCGCCTTTTGGACAAGCAATCATTGGTAAAAAAGTTGATGAAACATTTACCTTAGACATTAGAGGTCAAGAAATAAAATTTACTATTGTATCAATTGAAAAAATAACATCTTGATTTAGGCGTGCAAATATTTTCAATGAGGTTTATTTAAAGTAAAAATTAAATCAAAATGTGGAGGGGAGAGTCAACTCTCCATTGTAATGAGTAGGTTCAATGAGCCATCTTCCCTCTACAAATATTTTATGAAGAATTCTTTTATAATATTAATTTTTTTTAATCTATTATTTTCTCAAGAAAAAAAATTATTATTCATTGGTATTGATGGGTGTCGTTCTGATGCATTGAAGATCGCTAATACACCCAATATTAACAGACTTATTGATACTGGTTTATTAATTGAAAATAGTTTTTGTTCTGTTAACGAACAGCCAACTGTAAGTGGACCTGGTTGGTCGACAATGTTAACAGGGGTTTGGTATGATAAACATGGCGTGTCCGACAATTCATTTTCAGAAAGTAATTTAGACGAATATCTACCTTTTAACTTTTTAATGAAAAGAGGTAATGAGCAATATCATATGGCCTCTTTTATAATGTGGAAGCCAATAAACGAACATATATTTAAAAATTCAATGGATTATAATAAGCTTTTACCAAAATTTGATGATGCTATTGCGAAAGAAGCTTCAAAATATATTAAGAAACCAGAGCTCGATGTTTTATTCTTAAATTTTGATCATGTCGACCATGCTGGTCATTGGTATGGTTTTAATCCTAAAAAAAAGAGATATATTAAAGCGATAGAAAAAGTAGATGGATATATTGGAAAGATCGTTGACTCAATGAGCACAAGATCATCATTTGAAAATGAAGATTGGTTAATTATTATAACCAGTGACCATGGTGGTAAAAAACGAAGTCATGGCGGTCAATCAATTGAAGAAATACAAATTCCTATTATCTTAAGTAGTTCAAGTCCAAGGATAGAGAATTTAATTAGACAGACATATTTAACTGACATTGTTCCTACCATCTTGCATCACTTTGATATTGAAATTGATCCTGTTTGGCAACTAGATGGTAGCACATTGATTGATTCATAAATATTCAAAACAGCTTTAGTAATTATAATTTTTGATTAAATAGTAATTTGAGAAAATTAATATTTAGATTTACAGTTATTATTTAGCTTTTTTAGCAATTATTTTATATTAAAATATTTAAGGAAAAATTAAAATGAAAATAAACAAATCATTGCCAGTCCTCGTAACTGGTGCCACTGGATATATAGCGGGGTGGGTAGTCAAAGACTTATTAGATGAAGGCATAACTGTTCATGCTCCGATAAGAGATCTGGCCAATACTAAAAAGAGAATTCACCTAGATAAACTTGCTGAAAAATCATCCGGCGAAATAAAATATTTTGAATCTGATTTGATGATTGAAGATTCTTACAAGGAAGCAATGAAAGGATGTGAACTTGTAATTCATATTGCATCTCCTTTTGTTATGGATTCAAAAGACCCGCAAAAAGAGGTCATTGAACCGGCTCTAAAAGGGACTCAAAATGTTCTTAAAACTGTAAATGAAACAAAATCTATAAAGCGTGTAGTATTAACGAGCAGTGTAGCAGCAATTTACGGAAATGGTATTGATGGTCAATCAGTTGAAGGGGGTACCTTTAATGAGTCGATGTGGAATACTACTTCGACTTCAACAGATGGTGAATATAGTTACTCAAAAACTGTTGCTGAGAAAGAGGCTTGGAGAATTTGCGAAGAGCAAAAACGGTGGGATTTAGTTGTTATTAATCCAGGTTTTGTTCTTGGTCCTTCTTTAAATCCAAATGCAATGTTTGAGAGCAAAAAATTTATGCTTCAGATGGGAAATGGAGACCTTAAAAGTGGTGCGCCAGATGTTACAATGGGAATGGTTGATGTGAGGGATGTAAGTAAGGCGCACGTTATAGCTGGATTTAGTGAAAGTGCAAAAGGTAGGCATATCCTATCTGCTGGAACTCATACTTTATTAGAAACTGGTGGTTTTATAAAAGAAAAATTTGGTGATAAATACCCTGTCCCGACAAGAAACGCGCCTAAATTTTTAATTTGGATTTTAGCACCTTTTATTGGTATCAAAAGAAATTTTGTCAGTAAAAATATTGGCTATAAAATTGATTTTGATAATAGCAAAAGTATAAAAGAATTAGGTATTAATTATTCACCAGTAAAAAAAGCAGTTGTTGACTTTTTTCAGCAATTTATTGACAATGGTTTGGTTTAAAATTTATTTTTTATACATACTTAAGGGTACACACAAAACTAATTTGTGCTGTAATAGGTCAGCAAATTTTTTAACTAAATATTATTAGAGACCACTCTTATCCCAGGATATTTAGTATTTCTGATACGCTTTTAGCTATTTCACTTAGTGTTCGTTTGTTCATTCGCCTTTATTTGATATGTCTATTTACAAGTCCATATCATTAAGCTAGATATTCTATCTGCTAAGATATAGCATATGTGTTGAGCCTTATATATAGGCTGATTTCACATACACACGGGTATACACACCACAAACAAAAAAACCCACGAACTTAATCGAGGGTTTAATGAGAGAGTTATGGTATTTCTCTTCTAGCCGGGCGTACTTGACGAGGAACCCCTCTTTAGGGGTTCATGCATAGCTAGGTCATTAAATTATCAGATGAATAAGCTGTTACTTTCATTCCTTTTAGTTGCTTTTGTATCTTCAATTACCATTCAGATACCAGATGATTTTCTGTCTATCCAAAATTCTGAAAAATAATCATAAGTAGTTTCATACTTATAATCGTACTTTTATTGCGTTATGTATTTTTATAACTAATTGAATTAACCTTAACATCGAATACTTAAAAATAATACCTCAATTTTCAGATCTGAAGGATTCGCACCTAAACCTCCTAAATGAATTAACTAAGGCAGAAGAATATAAAAATAATACGATTCTAATCGAGCGAGGTTCTATTGCAGATAAACTAATTTTCCTTACTTCTGGTATTGTATCAAGTGTCTATGAAAATAGAAACAAAAGGTTCATTCGTGATTTTTATTTCCCACCGCAAATTTTCACAGAGCAAGAAAGCTTTATAAAAAAATCCGCTTCAAAATTTTCAGTCATGGCTGTTACCGATATTAAATGCCGAACCATTACTAGTGGTGACTTAGAAATTGCCTACAAGAAAATTCCACTTTTAAGAGATATTGCCTATGAATTTCTTATGGTAGGTTTTGTAAATATTTCCAATCGTTTGGAGTCACAGCTGACACTAAACCCAGAACAAAGATACAAAAAACTTCTTAATGAGAATTCGAAACTTCTACATAATATACCACTGAAAATGATTGCATCGTATCTGGGGATTACCGATGTCGCATTAAGTCGCATAAGAAAGAGGATATCCCAGATAAAGAATAATTAACATAGGTTAAGAAATGATCTGAGACATGAGTATATCTTTGACTTAAGGCGTGTTATCCTTGTAAAGTATTAACACCTAAACAAGAAAGAATAGTTCAAATGAAAAATATACTAAGATTATACACCATCATTTCCATTAGTTTGCTTTTTGTAAATAAAGTAAGCGCTAACGTGGATTTAACGATTAAATCCTTAACGACCCAAAATGAGTATGTTACAACTTACTCAGGTTCTGAATATTTACAAGGCACACTAGAGATCGGGATTACTACCGATGAAGACATTAATGGTTTTAGCATGGGTATATCTCATTACAATGGTATGGGAGTAGGTCTGCCATATGGAGGTTTAATTGAGGAGTATGATTTTACCATGTCATCAATATTTGGGGCATTGATAACTGGAGGACATGGTATGTTTCCTCAAGACTATTACATACCAGCGGGTACAACCGATGAAACACTTATGTATGTTCCTATTTTAATTTCTGAGACCAATGATGAAGAGTTTTGTATAGAGCCTGGAGATTTTTCTAATCTTGAAGGGAATTCTTTAGAAGTCCTTTTAGATGAAAATTATTGTATCTCAATTGATGAGCTTACCGGCCTTGATTCCAATGCTACTGATTCAAACACATTAACCATTCAGGTCATTGATTCATCTACTGGAGATGGAATTGAAGGTGTGATAGGTAATATTTACAACTACAATACTAATACACTACCTTCGCTTTCTTTATCTTTTGTGACAAATGACTCTGGATATGCATTCCTCGAAGGCTATCCTAATAGTGCTGGAGCTATTGAAGTGTATAGACAAGGCTATCAGCCTTCATATCAGGAATATAACTTTTCAGGATCAGAGCAAGTAACTATATCTATGGAACCTAATGGTTTTACTGATGGTGAAACAGATACTCTAGTAATGCAGTTTACCGATTCAAATACTGGTCAAGGTCTTGAGGGGGTCTCAGTAAGTATTTATTTACCAAGTATGACTGGTGAGGATTGTTGGAATGGTGCTTGTACTATTTATGAAACAACGGATGACTCTGGGTTTATCACAGTTCAAGATTTTCCATTAGGTCCTGGTTGGATGGAATCATATGTAGCTGGTTATAATCCTATCAGCACACAGTTTACATTTTCTGGTTCAGAGCAACTCTCATTTACTATGGAGCCTTACGGTGACTTTGAAGGTGAAACAGACACATTAGTTGTTCAAGTTGTTGACTCAAATACGGGACAGGGTATTGCTGGTGCGGAAGGTACTATTTGGAGTTTTAGTGGCAATAATAACTTTTTGGGGGAAGAGGTAGTTTTTCCGTTTGTTACAAATGAAGATGGGTATGTTTCCATTGATAATTTCCCGATTGGTTTTGGTTTTGCAGAAATAATTACGCAAGGATATTTACCGGGATTTTTACAGTTTGAATTTACTGGCTCTCAAGAATTTACCATCAGCATGAATTCTTCCGATGATGTAGGCGATAACTTTGAATCATTAGTTGTGCAATTTGTTGATGCTCAAAATGGTGAAGCAATTGAAAATGTAATGGGTTTTGCAATGAATTATAGTGAGGGCATTGTTCCTTCAATGTCATTTGATTTTATTTCAGATGAATTTGGTTTCGCTTATCTAGACTTTCCGTTAGGCGATGGAGTAATAGATGCTTATACAGTTGGTTATGAACATACAAATTTACAATTCGAGTTTTCAGGTAATGAGACAATCATTGTAGAGATGCAAAGTTTAGATCAATTTAACTCCGCATCAATCACTGGAACAGTTGGGTATGAACTAGAACAAAATAGTTTTCTTACTCCATTTGTATTTGCAATGAATACTGATGCTTCACTGAGCTCATATTGTTCATCCGTTGCGGTAGATGGCACTGGAAATTATGAGCTACCACTCAGCCCTGGAGAGTATGTTATTGGTGCGCTCTATTTTACGACCCCTAATATCGATTGGTATGAAAATGCGAGTGATTCTATTAATGATATGGGTTTTCAGTTGCAATTTTTTGAAAATTCTATGACGTTTGAAGACGCTACAATCATTCAAGTTAATGAAGGGGAAAGTTTAGGAAACATAAACTTTAATTTTGTATCAAACGATTTTATGGCTTTTAATGGTCAAGCAGGGAATATTGTAATGGGTGAGATTACTAGTGATAATAGCATTAATATGGAATCTACACTTGTTTCAGTAGTTAATATGGATGGTGAAGTTTTATCTGAACAAACAATTGGTCAAGATCAAACCTTTACAATTACTGGATTAGCGCAAAATACAAATTATATTTTGAAAGCTAGCCACGATGAATATGGTTTTGTTGAAAGGTCTTTTTCACCGAATTCTATGGTTCACATTGAAAACATAGAATTCAATTTGAGTGCACTTTCTACCATAAATGATAATAATCAGATACCGAAGGTTTTTACTGTAAATCAAAATTTTCCTAATCCGTTTAACCCTTTGACAACCCTGCAGTACACGATTCCAGACAATGCAGTTGTAAAAATTACGATTTTCGATAATATGGGTAGATTAGTGAAGAATCTTATGGATGGATATCAAATTGCTGGAAGAAATACTATACAATGGAATGCAACTGATAACATGAATCAACCAGTTCCTACAGGTATGTATATTTATAGAATACAAGCTGGAAATCAGGTTGAAACAAATAAAATGATTTATTTAAAATAAATTAGTACTAGGCCCTTGTGTCCTAATGCACCGTTAAACTTTTTTTCTTAGACTTTGTTTTCTTTACATATTTGGACAAAACATATGGCTCTAAAATATGTACGGGTGTATACATATCTACAAATAATTACCCTACAATGTGTGTGAGGTTATTATTCGCACCCTACCCCCGTGCCTTTTGGGTTGGGTTGGGAAAATTAGGTTGAGATTTTGGATTGAAAAAGTGTGTCCCATCATTTTGTGTCCCATTATTGAATAAGTATGATTATTTATGATAGGATATGAAACTAAAAACCCCCCGAGGTTATCGAGGGGTTTGAGAGAGAACATTGGTATCTCTCGTCTTGTGACTCGGGTGAGACTCGAACTCACGGCCAATGGCTTAAAAGGCCACTGCTCTACCAACTGAGCTACCGAGTCAATTTTGATGTGAAGTTTACAAAGAATAAAAAAATAATTTAATAAAAATTTCTATATATCTTTTTGGACGCTCACATGTCTTTTAGCTAGATAGTTTAATATAAAATCAAAAATATTTTTATTTATACATACGTTTTCAGGTGGGAACACTCCTTTGGTCTCAAATAAACCTTCAAGAATTAAATTAATTGTTGCTGTTGCTGTATAACCTGTTGTTCTTGCCATTGAGGTTGATTTAGTGACTTCATCAAACTCATCAAATAATTCATAACTTATTATTTTTTCATCTGTTTCAATTTCAACTTTTAATATTGTGAACTCTGGCTCATCTTTTTCAAGATTCCAATCTTTGAATAATTTTTTTATTGTTCCTTCATCTTGCAAAATACCTTTCGCTATATATTCTTTTATTAATTTTGCATGCCCTGGAAATCGAAGTGTCTTTTCTGACATATTATTAACATGAGGCATAGTCTGTAGAAGAGACCTGAGTCCGTCAGTATTAAAAGCTTCTAGCTCTATTTCATTATTAAAATTTATTATTTCGATATCTGATAATGCGGGCTTGGTTATAAGTTTTCCATTAATCATCATTCTTGCAGGCCTGGTATATTCTTCTATTACATCGATTGGTGAAAAAGGGGCTTTATAGTTAAAAGGGCCTTTTGGAAATTTTGGAAGTCCACCTACAAAGTATTTAAATGAAGTAATTTTTTCAACTGTATTATGATACCCAAATATGTAATTTGGAATCCCGGGTGCTACTCCAGCATCGAAGACAACAGTAACATCATTTTCAATTGCATTTCTGTTTAAGTCCATTATGTCTTCTGGCGAAAATGAAATATCAACAACATTTTTGCCACATTCAATTATTGTTTTTAATATTTTAAATCCTAAATGTCCTGGCACGGCTAAAAGGACAATATCAGCGTCAAGTATGAAAGATGATACTTGTTTTATATCTTGAGCATCAACTTTTAAAAGATCTATCGATGGATGATTTTTAATTTTATCAGAAACATCATCTATGTTTATATCCCCAAGAAATACATCGTGACCTTCTGCAAGGTCTAGAGCCATTGTTTGACCAATCATTCCAGCACCTATTTGATAAATTTTAGCCATTGTTAGTCTTCTCGCTTATGTATGATTGAAAGTGGCTTACTCCATTTTCATATTTTTCAGAAAAAACACCATGATTGAATCCATCGGATTTCAACCCTCTTTGTACTTTTTCACATATGTAGATATCTTCATTTTGCACCTCTTCACTGAAGAGGATATCTTTATTTATTTCTTTCTTTAAGACATCTTCAAAATAATAATCAAAAATAACGTTACAATTTTGCTCATCAATTGGCTCTATAATATTTGTTTGTAGCCTTCCAGGAGCAATATTAAATAATATGTTAGGGTATATAGTAAAGTAGAATGCTTTATTATTCTTTTTTGAATTTTTGTAGGGAGAGGAATCTGGGTTAAGAAAGCACCACTGCATTGAAAAATTTTCAAATGTTTCAGTTTTGTAGCTCTTATAATTTATAATAGTATTTAATTTTGGGTGTACTAGTGGGATATGAAAACCTTCTAAATAGTTATCCATATAAACTTTCCAATTACATTTTATTTTGTATGCATCTCGTTTGTGATATTTGTAACCTGTAAAGTTCATAGGCTTAATAATTTTTTCAATCTTTTTCAAGATTTTTTGCAGATCATTATTATCATCATCAAACTTTATAAATATTTGATTCATCCAAATATAATGTTTTATAGGTTTTAATCGATATTTCTCATAGTCTAAAGATTCTTTATTGAAGCCCCTGGCTGTTTTTAAGTCTCCGCTTAGTTCATATGTCCAGCCATGATATCCACATTTTATTTGTTTCGAATTTCCTTGATATTCTAATAAAATGCACCCTCTATGCTGGCACACATTGTATAATGTATTTAAAGTATTATTATTGTCTCTAGTGAGGACAATGGGCTGGTCATTAATTGTTTTAACAATATAATCACCTTTATTAGGTACTTGATTTGTTGAACCTAATAGGTGCCATGATTTTGAGAAAATATTGTTTTTCTCAAGTTCAAAGATTTTCTTGTCCAGGTACCACTGGGAAGGTATTGTATGGAGGTTCAATTATTAAATTTCCCCAGAACTTCTTAAAAAAGGTTTAGTTAAGCAAGTCGGCCCGCCAGATCCTTTAAGAGAAATTTCACTGCCTTTATAAGTGAATACTTCTACATTCTTGGCTTCGAGCTTTTTTTTCGTTAATGGATTGCCTTTAAGCATTACAACTTTCCTTGGTGAAACTGCTAAAACATTACATCCCATAGTATAATATTCTTTATCTGGGACATCGATTAACTCAATATTGTAATTTTGAAGTTCTTCTAAAAACTGTACAGGGAGTAATCTTGAGTAGCTTAGAAAAAGGTCGCTATCAACAGGACTTAAATTACTCATTAAATGAAGACAATCATTAGGGCCCTTCCAATGTGGTAAGGGGACAGAAATTATTCGTTCAACAGTATTAGATAGTATTTGTTTTAATTGTTTAATTCCTTCATTGTTTGTCCTGTATCCAGTACCAACAGCAATGGTTCTTTTATTTATCCATACAATATCACCACCTTCTAATTTACCAGGAGCAGTTATCTCTCCTAAGATTGGTATTTTCAGTTCGATTAAAAACTCTCTAATCGCCTTACTTTCAGAAACTCTATTTACTTTACCCATGTTGCATAATACAGCACCATTATTTGTAATTACTAGAGGGTCGTGAGTATAGATTGAATCAATTGATGTAGATTCATTTTTTTTTAAAAAATATTTTTCAATTCCAAATGAATCTAAAATTTTCATAAATGAATCATACTCGTTTATAGATTCATTGAAGTTTGGAGCTTCAGTAAAATTTAAGGCATTGAATTCTTCATTAATTTTTTCTTGATTAATAAATGCTGTTTTTGGATGATTTAAAATGATTTTTTTTATAGGATCAATCATGTTATTACAATTAAAATTAATTTTTGAACTATGGTTGTTATTAGGCATATTTATTTTTTTTAGATCTAATTATGAATAGCTGGTTTCACCAAGGCATTTTATTAAGGTCATAGTTACCACCTGTTAATACTAGGCCTACTCTTTTATTTTCAAATTTCTTAGGATTTAGTAGTAGGGCAGCTAGCACTATTGAACATGAAGGTTCAATTATAATTTTTAATCGTTGCCATATTACATACATTGAGTTAATTATCATCTTTTCAGATACAAGTAAAATATCTTCAACATGCTCTTGGATAATAGGAAAAGTTAGTGTTCCTACTTGAGCTCTCAATCCATCTGCTATTGTATCAGTTGTTTTATTTGACATAATTTTATTATTCATTATGGATCTGTACGTGTCGTCAGCATTTTCTGGCTCAGCACCGTAGATTTTCAATTTAGGGTTTAAAGATTTGGCTGTTAATATAGTACCTGATAAAAGTCCTCCTCCACTAACTGGGCAAATAATACTATCTAAGTCTTTAACATCTTCGATTAGTTCTTTTGCGGCTGTACCTTGACCAGCAATAATCTTATTATCATTATAAGGATGAATAATAGAGGACCCGGATTCTTTTACCATTTGATACAAGGTTTCTTCTCTTGAACTAATATTTGGTTCGCAAAAAACAATTTTTCCACCATATCTCTTTACATTTTCAATTTTATTGGGAGGTGTGTTTTTTGGCATAATAACACAAGCGCTTATGCCCATATTGTTTGCAGTATATGATACAGCAGCACCATGATTTCCAGAAGACGTCGTTATAATACCATTTTTTAATTGTTTTTTATTGAGTTGTAATATTGCGTTTGTTGCACCTCGAATTTTAAATGAACCCGTTTTTTGAAAATTTTCACACTTAAAATATAATTTAGAATTGGATTCTAGGTTTAGAGTTTGAGAAGTATAAACCGGTGTTCGGTGTATGTATTTTGATATTCTATCGTGTGCTATTTCTATATCGCTGTAGGTTATCATGATAAAGGTTAATATTTACATAAATGTTGTATTACTCAAACTTACACATAAAAACAGTATTCTTAATCAGCGTTGAAACTAATTAAAAGCACCTAAAAACTGATTCAAGAGGGGATAAATAGTATCTTATTCATTAATATCCCCCTCAATACATGTAGTCTTAAAGCCACCTCTGATATTATATACTGTTGTTATCTGCAATTTATTTGTTTCAAGACACGAGCAGAGGTCATTATAAATACGCTTTGTAACACCTTCTTGATAAATGCCGACATTGCGAAAGCTAGTGAAATAATATTTTAATGACTTCAATTCAACGCATTTACCTCCAGTAGGGAAGTATTCTATCCTTACCTTCGCAAGATCAGGGAGGCCACTAAAAGGGCACACCGCACTAAATTCGTTTGTTTCCGTTTTAATATATTGATTTACTGAGTCGAACTTAAAGGTTTCGAGAAAACTAGAATTAATTTTTGATACATCTTCATAGTTAAATGTTTCCCCTTCAGCTTTTATCATTCTTTGCCCCCTCTATATATGCAACCAGTTAATTTTGTTTCTTTTATTTCAATCTCAAAAATATTTGGCAGCGATGTTTTAATCTCGGTCCAAATGTAGATACACAAATTTTCACTAGTGGGATTTTCTAAACCTTTGATATCATTTAAATATGAATGATCAAGCAAGCTCCCAATTGGGTTAAACGAATTATGTATATCTTCAAAATCTATAACAAGGCCAGATTTCTTATCTAAGTCTCCTTTGACTTTTATAATTATTTCAAAGGAATGACCATGTACTCGAGCACAAGGATGGGAATGATGTACGTTAGGCAATGACCTAGCAGATTCAATATTAAATTTTTTATAAACAATCATATATTAATTTAAGGAAATCCTAATATTTTATGTGTCTGTAAACTGAGCTTCCATTTTGGGTTTTGCTCAACGAATGTTTCAGACAACTTCTTATTTTTTTCATAATCATTATTATCCATTGGCTGAATGAAAAAATGCTTAAACTCATAATTTTCAAACTGTATAGGCTCAAAATTTTTTTGAGGGTAGACAAATTTTAATTCGTTTCCGGTTTTGAGGGTTGTTGTCGTATCTTTTTTAGGGCTAACACAAATCCAATCTATTTCATTTGGTGGCAACTTAGTTCCGTTTGTTTCAATACTAATTTTAAATCCTATTTTATGAATCTCATCTACAAAGTTTTGATCTAGTTGAAGAAGTGGTTCCCCACCAGTACAAACTAAAAATGGTTCTGAATTACTATCTGAAGGCCAAAGATTAGAAATAATATCAAGTATTTCTTTGATATCATAATTTCCGCCATTAACACCATTTATTCCAACAAAATCAGTATCGCACCAGTTGCAGATTGCTTGTACTCTATCTTTTTCTAATCCGCTCCATAAATTACAACCACTAAAGCGAAGAAAAACGGAAGGTCGGCCGGTATGATATCCTTCACCCTGTTTTGTTAAAAAGATCTCTTTGATTTTATATATATATTTTTGCTTCATTTATATTTCAAAGGGTCTACCAACCCGGCATCATGAAATCCTTTTAAACGGAGATTGCAAGCGTCACAACATCCACAAGGCATGCCATATTTGTTTGGCGAATAACAAGAAGATGTTATTTTATAATTAACACCTAATTTTATGCCCTCTTTAATTATTTCTGATTTTGTTAGCTTAATTAGGGGAGTATGGATTTTGTAGATCCCTAGATCATGGACGGCGTCTTTTGTTGCAACATTCATTAGTTGCTCAAATTTAGAAATGAATTCTGGTCTACAATCTGGATATCCGCTGTAATCAATAGCATTAACACCAATGTATATGTCAAAAGCATTTAATGTTTCTGCTTTTGCAAGTGCAATGGAAAGAAAAACAGTGTTTCTTGCAGGTACATATGTAGATGGAATATTGTTAGAAGTGTTCAAGTTTCGATTTTTTGGAATTTCAACTTTGTCAGATACAAGAGATGACCCGCCAAAAGAGGCTAAATCTAATTCAATGATAGCATGGCTTTTAAACTTAAATTGTTTAGCGACGGCTCTTGCGGCTTTTAGCTCGTAATTATGTCTTTGCCCATAGTTAATTGTTAGCCCATGCATTTCATAGCCAGCATCATCCGCTATTGCTGCACAGGTGGTTGAGTCTAAACCTCCTGAAAGTAAAATTACAGCTGGTTTTTTCATTTTTTGAATTTTTTTATAAAAATTAATATTATAAAATTACTTTTGTTTAGTGGTCTATCAAATAAAAGTCGAACGTTGTTAAAGAAGATATTACGATATTAGTTTTAGAATTAAATTATCATTTTATAAAAACCATTCAGTTTTTTTTAAAAACAGTACTTTAGTTGTTGCGCTAAATTTTGAACTAACGTTAAAATAGAGGGTCTCTTTTGACAAAGTTTTTTAACAAAGATTTTGAAATAAGAGGCTGACATATGAAACACCTATTTAATGTGTTTGAAGAAAAGGCTTCGGGTTGGCGTTTGAAGCCTTTTCTTGTTTTTAGAGATTTTGCTTTTTGAAAATGGGGGCGACCGGCATTCGACGGGATATGTAGGGTGCTTAACCGCATGCGGAGGATATCAGTTCCCTCCTTAATCATCTGATAAAAACAATATATGCCGATTACGGCTATATGGCTGCAGCTTAGTTGAGGTAGCCCGCTTCTTAATTAATTTGTCTATGGTTTTTTAAAGAAGCGTCATAAACATGGGCTGGTTTCAAATTCGCTCATAAATTTGAAATGAGATTAAATGAGCTGGCTCTTTTTGATTTGTGTCTCTGATTTAAAAAAGAGTAAGATAATAATCCGAAGACTAAGCATGTAGACGTTTATCACTAAACTATTTCGGACGGGAGTTCGATTCTCCCCGCCTCCACTAAATCTAAATACTTATTTCAATAAAAAAAGTTGGCGTCGTTCCTAGCATTACAACATCTGAAATGATTTTTCCTGAAGCGTATGGGTTATATCTCTTGTGACTAATATTTTTTTTATTAAATACATTATATATAGAAAGTCCGGCATTAACTTGGAATTGGCTAACTTCAAAATTTTTCGATACACTAAAATCAAGATGATGTATGGGTCGTAATCTTTTATTATTGCGTGTCCCAGGATTAAATAATACTTGAAAATCGTTCGTTATATAGACGTCATTTTCGCTTGTATATAATCTACCGGAAGAATATGACCAATTTGTGGTAACGTTCCAATCTAAGATTGAAGTAATAAAAACTGATTTGAATTCATGCTCTATATTGTGTCCAGCACTATAATATTTTCCATCATCAATATCTGGAAACGAATATTTAGTGTTATTTATTTGGTATGTAACCCATCCATTGATTGCTTGATTTTTTCGTCTAATAAAAATTTCAGCCCCATTTGTTTTTTCTAGACCTTCGTTTCTGGATATAACGTTGTTTACATAATCATTTTGTTTAGACATTATTGTAATTGGTGACAAATGCCTTTTAAAGTCAAAATAGCCTGATCCTTTCCGATCATAAAAGGACAGGTTTAGTTCATGTTTTATGCTTTTCCAGTGCGCACTAATTTGAGAGCTTGTAGAAGCAACGACAGGTATTGGGTCATTAGCAATAATCCACATACCTTTAGTCCCTCTAGTACTTAAAGGGCTATTAAACTGATGTGTAAATTGATTATTTCTTCCGGCAGCGCCTTCAATCGAAAGATTTGAATTTATTTTTAGGATACCAGATAGTCTAGGTTCTAAATAATTTAATTTAGTTAAAGAGTAATATGTGTTTCGGAGACCTAATTGCAATATAAGAGACTTAGCAACAGACCATTTATCTTCAAAAAACAATGATTGCAAAATTGCATTTTGTTTAAGATATGTTTTTTCAGAAGCATTATTTAAAAATCGTTCGGTTAAAAATTCCGTATTTAAAATTGACTTTGAAAATCCAAATTCAAGGTCATGATTTTGGATGCTTTTTATATTATGATAAGTTTTAAATAGCTGGTTTGAAAAAGTATTTTTTTCATAGTTTCGTTGTGAAAAAGTATCATTATCTGAAAAATTATTGAATAATTTTGAATCGTGATTGCTAAAATAATGTGTATCTGTGTAATATGACCTAATGGTCCATTCAGGATTTATATAAGAAGTCCATTTAAAAATGCCTCCTATGTTTGAAAGGTTAGTATTTTCTATAATCTTTGTAGATTTAAATTCCAATATATTTTCAAAGCCATAAAATTCGCGTCTCTCTTTTATTACATCTTTTCCATGCTTGATAGTGAAAGAGATTCTGTTTTTAGAATTTATAATATGAGAGCCTACAGCATTAAAATCCGTAAAAAAAAATTTTGGACTATATTTTGTACTTTGGTTTTCATTCGCGGATAAACTGATTAGGTTAAAATTATCATCTCCAACGATATAGTCTTTTATAGATTTGTATAACTTTGTTTGAACTATATTATTAGAGCTTCGACCAGATAATGCCAAGCTGCCGTTAGAATAAACAGGTAATTGAATCTGAGCACTATTAGTTGTGAAATTAGTGAATACTTTTGCGCTGGGTTTTAATGTATTTCCTGAATGATTTGAAATCTGGATTAAGCCGGACGTTCTGCCACCATATTTAGCTGGATAGACTCCTTTATAAACTTGAACATCTTTGATAGCTTGAGCTTGAGCACTGCTTACAAATCCAAACATATGAGTTTCTTGATATAAAGGCATCCCATCGATTAATAAAAGATTTTGGTCTGGTCGAGCTCCTCGAATGTATAGCTCAGCTTTCCCAGCTAAGCCTTGGCTAATTCCAGGAAGGAGTTGAAGAGATCTGAAAATATCAACCTCTCCTATTATTGGCAAAGTAGAAATATGTTTTGGAGAAAAAGAAATTTTACCAGGTTCAGTAGCGATGTTTAAAAACTCTCTTGATTTTCCTCTAATATAAATATTTTTTGAATTTAAAATTTTCTGTTTAAGATAAATTTCTAGAACATTATTTTTTGTTTTTTTTAAATGGATACTTTTTTTTTCAGTTTCATAACCTATATAAGAAACAAAGAGTGAACAAGACTTAGAATCAATATTGGTTAATGAAAAGATTCCTTGATCATCTGATATTGATCCAATATTTAGAGAAGGGATATAAACATTGGCGAAAGGTATAGTTTCGTTGGATTTGTAATCATATATCTTACCCGAGAGACTATACGTCTTTTTTTCTATTTCAAATATTATATATTGATTATTGATTTTTTCCCAATCATAAGTTGTTTTTAATAGTAGTAGTGATAATAAGCTATCTAATTCGCAATTTTTACATTCTATTGAAATAGTATGTATAGATATATCTGAAGGATATATAATTGAGGCTTGATAATCTACAGAAAGTTTTTGTAATGCTTCTTTCAACTCTGCTTTGTTGAAAACGGATGAAATTTTTAAATCCTCCCCAGACATTTTAGAAATGATAAGGAAAACTAAAATTATTATGTATTGATTTGTATTTCTAAAGTAAGATGTAAGAATCACCTTGTAATTTAAACTCTCGTTTAGACAATAATGAAATACTGCTCAATACGGATTCTAAATTGCCAGGTTCGAGATGAAGTGTGCCTGAGATTAAGGTCTCTTTCTGATCGGATTCTAGAAACTCGATCTTTATTGCATAAATCCTCTCAAGCTCTTTACATATTCTTTCTAGAGAATAGTTATCACAAATAATTTTATTATTTTTCCAACCAGGATATAACTTGGTTATCTCAGATTGCAGTATGAGGGCAGGGTTTTTTGGGTTTATTTCTATTTGGTTACCTCTGTTGAGGGTCATTGATTTTGTACCATTTTCTATTTTAACTAACCCCTCATTGACTCCAGTCTCAAAACCATCTTTTCGAGATCGTACATTAAACTTTGTTCCAAGTACAACGACATTTGCATATTCTGTTGAAACAATAAATGGGTAAAAACCTTTTTTAACATCAAAATACGCTTCTCCATTCAATGAGATTTCTCTGTTTTTAGAATTGTAATTTTTAGAGTATGAAATAGAACTCATTGCATTCAAATGGACTTTTGTTCCGTCGTTAAGGATGACAATTTTTCCATTTAAACCTGGGCCTGATTGAATGTTGACTGTATTCATCATTCGTATAGTCGGAATAGTAATCAACATAATCATAAATAAGGCAATCGAAATTCGAGGGTATAATGATTTAATTTTATTTGAGACTATAATAGCACTGGATTTTTTAGGTCTAGATGAAATGTCAATTTGCTGTTCTAAACGCATCCAAACTTCTTGTTTGGATGGAGTTGTACGCTTCTCAATTTTTGAGCATAGGTTCCACAGTGATTGTTCTTTTTTATTAATTTTTAACATCCTTATAGCTATTAACGGTGTGTCTTTATATTTTACTCATAAATAATTTTTTAATTTTTTCTTCAATATTTTTATTGCTTTATAAATTTGATTTTCAACTGTGCGGACACTTATTCCTAAAGATTCAGAAATCTTACTGTTCGATAGGTTCTCAACGCGACTTAAAACAAAAACTTGACGACATTTTTCTGGCAATTCTGTTTCTACTATTTTTTGTATTTCATCTTCTAGAAACCTAGATAATACTTTTTCTTCAGTTGGATTAGCATGGTCATCATTGTTTACAGGTATCAATGACTCATGCCTTTGTCTTACTTCGTTGTGGCGAAAATGATCGTAACACAAGTTTGTACTAATTCTTGCAATCAATGAAAAAAAAGATTTACCAGATTTCAACTTAGATCTCATTTTCCAAACTCGTAAAAATGTTTCCTGAGTAATATCTTCTGCTATATCACTATCTTGAACTTTGTATTGCACAAAACGAAATAAAGTATCGTGATAATTAAAAAAAAGTTTTTTAAACGCTGTTTTGTCAGAGTTTTTAACTTTATGTAAAAGTATTGTGTCTTTTTCAATCATTCTTCTTAAGATATGAATACAAAAATTATAAATATTAATTACTGATATTGAGAAATTTAATATTAAATGATAATGGCTCTCAATTTATAGTTTGCTAATATCGAAAAAAGGAATTATAAAAAATGATGTTAAATCAAGTCGAATATGAAAACCTAATGATAACAGATCATAACTTTAAAGCTCCTCTAGATTATAATTCTCAAAAAGGCAAACATATCTCTATATTTGCTAGAAAAGTTTCAAGGGTAGAAAATTTTAAAAAATCTATGCCTTGTCTAATTTTTTTTCAAGGTGGACCAGGATATGAATCTCCTAGGCCGTTATCAGATTCAGGCTGGATTAAAAGAGCGAGCGAGGTATACGATATTATTTTAATTGA
>Ga0115000_10000787_pt1 | contig 29104 bp, 23 predicted proteins | sample ArcticOcean_MG_C_6_FD_89690 | JGI IMG/M metagenome (GOLD analysis project Ga0115000, IMG submission 89690) | Marine microbial communities from western Arctic Ocean - ArcticOcean_MG_CB8_128 | ecosystem: Environmental > Aquatic > Marine > Oceanic | place: Arctic Ocean: Canada Basin | collected...
GCAAAAAGGTAGCCAGGCTGATATGAGAAACGAAAAGTCGTTTATATACACTAATGAAAGCATAGCGATGAAGAATATATGGAATGCAATTGTCACTAATGCAAATAAAGAAATAGCAGTCTTGTATTTCTCGACAAGTGCTTTCGATCGCTCTGGTGTTTTAAGAACGTAGCCAAATGCAGCGCATCCAAGTACATTTGGCACAGAGAAAATTACAAATCCGAGCCATCCATATCGGTGCATTAAAATTATTGGCAAAAACATCCCTATGCACCAGGTCCAACTGCAAGTCAAATACAAACCCCAGCCTACAGTTTTTATAGCCTTCACTTTGAGCCCCGGGTCTTACGTCGTGAGGCTCTTTCTTTTAACATCGATTTTGGTGTGCAATGAAATGTGATTTCACATCTGCCAACCCGTGCTTCTCTTCCACGGTTTGGAAGTATTTGGGTGATATCCATCGTAAAGGTAATGTTAAACTCTTTCCTATCTGCCATCTTCTCATTTAAATGAGTAGCGACTGCTTCTGCATCTCTAACATTGTAAATAGCTGGACCATAGCAAGGCCTTAAAAATTTGTATGCCATATCTTTACAGACAACAGCGAAATCACTACCGCAATTTTTAAAGAGGAACATCCCAGCTGCTACTTCGCTATTACCTAGAAGTGCTGCGCCAGCCATTGCATTATAAAAATTTCTATTTGAACGCTTGAAAGGTAGTACTGCAGTGAATTTTTCACGTGTGATTCTTCGCATCGTGATACCGCTGCGAAACGCAAATGGCAACCAAATTAAAGAACACACTCGGTGCCAGAAGTTGTTTTTCGTGCTTAATTTTGAAACATATGCCTCAAAACGTTCCCAAAGGCTTTCTTTAGGTGCATCCATACCCTCATCTCTCTCAGGTGCGGGTTCTGGAGTTTCTGTAGGAGGTTGAGATTGTGAAGAAGAAATGCTCATTGGGATACGTGCGTTCGATTACATATTCTAAACTATACGGCATGACCAGTCGACACCTAGCATTATGTAGTTGGAGTTTGCAGCCAAATACCCCAGAGGAATTAGTTGCTATGACCCAAAAATGCGGTTTAAACGCCGTGCAACTCGCACTCGTTCCAATTGTCCAGCAAGAACCCTGGAAACACGCAAGTGAAGTATTTCTAGATGCTGGACTTGGCGTAGTAAGTGGAATGCTTGAAACCGTTGGCGAGGATTATTCTTCTTTAGAAGCCATTGCCAGGACGGGTGGAATTAGGCCAGACGAAACATGGAATGACAATCTAGAAATTGCCACACATGCATCGGAACTTGCAAGCAGAATGAGCGTAGACCTTGTGACATTCCACGCTGGTTTTTTGCCAGAGGAACAGTGCGATGAGCGTTTGAAAATGCTTGGTCGTCTAGAAGTCTTTGGTGATATTTTTGGGAAACATGGTATTGAACTGGCCCTTGAAACAGGGCAGGAAGATGCACCAACACTCGTCGCGGTACTCGAAGAATTATCTCACCCAATGATTGGTGTAAACTTTGACCCAGCGAACATGCTTTTGTACGGCAAGGGTGATCCAATTGATGCTATCGAACAATTGAACCCGTGGGTGAAACAAGTGCATATAAAAGATGCAAATGCCTCACTGGTACAAGGTCAATGGGGCGAAGAAGTCGCAGTTGGTGATGGGCAAGTTGATTGGGAGTTGTTTTTGAAAAAAATTCCGTCTGAAGTTAACTTGGTCATTGAACGAGAAGCAGGCGACCAGCGTATTGAAGATATTACTCAAGCTGTGACGGTTGTTCGAAAGTTTGTTTCATGTTGAGAATTGTAGTGTTGGCTCTTTTGTTCAGCGGATGTGCCGCAAAACAGAAAACCTATACAAATGGTGCAGTAGCAGCGGACCATATTCTTGCTTCTCAAGCAGGAGTTAAGATTTTACAAATGGGTGGAAATGCTGTTGACGCAGCGGTAGCAACAAGTTTTGCTCTCAGCGTTGTGCGTCCCGAGTCATGTGGGATTGGCGGCGGCGGTTTTATGATTATAGATTCGCCCACGATGGATCCAGTTGCACTGAATTACCGCGAGACCGCTCCCGCTGAAGTAGGACCAGACTTTTATGAAACTCATGATAGTGTGAATGGCCCTGACGCTTCCGGGATTCCAGGGACTGTTTCAGGATTGTTAGAAGCGCATAGAACATTTGGAACATTAACAAGGCAGCAGGTGCTTGCGCCATCAATTCTTTTGGCAAAACATCGAGATAATGCTGAGCAAGCGGATGTGTTGAAACTAATTTCATTGAAAGGCTTGGAAGGTTTTTATGCCGGGGCTGTTGCAAATGCGATTGCAAAAGCGACGAACGATCACATCACGCTTGAAGATTTATCAACGTATCTCCCACGCTGGGTAACGCCTCTACAGGTAGACTTCGGTGATGGGAATACTCTCGTATCAATGCCACCACCAAGCAGCGGTGGCGTTGCAATTGCGCAAATCATTGGTCTTCTTCAACGAGTAGCACCAGAATCGATTACACAAAATGATTTGGATTATGCCCAAGCACTTGTTGAATCTATGAAGCATGCATTTGCAGATCGCGCTGAACATATGGCGGATTCCGCATTTGTAGAAGTTCCGGTATCTGGATTGCTCGATAGTGTATATCTAGACGGGTTGGCAGACACCATTCAGTTAGACGCAACGCAAGACATGTATTCCTACGGTTCTGTGACTGTCCCAGATGATGATGGAACGAGTCACTTTTGCGTTATTGATAGCGATGGCATGATGGTGTCGGCTACTGAAACGATCAACACCCATTTTGGTTCAAAAGTTATTGTAGAACCATTTGGTTTTTTTCTTAACAACGAGATGGATGATTTTTCATCGCCAAGTGGCGCGAATGTATATGGTCTTCGGCAATCTGATAAAAATCTGCCAGAGCCTGGGAAAAGACCTCTTTCTAGTATGTCGCCCACAATTATCGCTTGCAACGGCGTTCCATTTTTAGCAATTGGAGCTTCAGGTGGCCCACGCATAATTTCAGCAGTGGTGCAAGTCTTGCTCCGCATTCTTTGGTTTGAAGATGAACCGTACGAAGCGGTGCAACGGACAAGAATACACCACCAGTGGCAACCGAACGCTGTCTATTTGGAAGGCGATACAAAGCAAACACATATTGCGTCCCACTTACGAAAGTTAGGTCATTCGCATCTTGATCGCAAAGATATTGGTATCGTTCAAGTCATCCTCGTAGAAAATGGTCTGATGAAACCGTATAGCGATTTGCGTAAGGGCGGGAAATCGTTCGGTTATTAGGCATTATTGTGGGGTTTGACATTAGGAAAGTAATTAAAAAAGCCCCTGCAATGTCGCAGGGGCTTTTTAGTTTGATTTAAGTTTATTGTTTAGCCACCAAGTGTGTAACGGGTAAACGCTGTAATTGTTGTTCCTTCAGGAAGGAGTTCCTGAATAGTTTTGGATTCGTCCATGACAAACTTTTGTGCAAGAAGTGTGTTTTCTTGCAAGTGCTTGCGAACTTTACCTTCGCTCATTTTTTCAGCAATTTCTTCGTTCTTGCCGGAGTCTTTTGCTTCTTGAATTGCATCTGCGCGGATTTGTGCAATCTTTTCAGCTGGAACATCGTCAGCACTTATGCCCATTGGGTCATGGAATACGATGTGTTGGCAAATGCCTTTTACTGCGCCTTCTTCAAGATCGCCTTCAAACTGAAGTAGGCAAGCACGTTTGCCGTCATGGTGAATATAGTCGCCAAAGCCAGCACCGCTGTACTTGAAACCACGAGCAAAGTTTGCATTCTCGCCAGTTGTGATTCTAAGATTGTCGATGAGTTTCACCATCTCGTCGTCAGCAGTAATTTCGCCGTCGCCTGCATTGACTGCAAGTGCAGCGATCTCTTCAACAGCATTCACGAAGCCTTCATTTCGGGCAGTAAAATCAGTTTCAGTTTGCACTTCAATTATTGCTGCGCAACCATCGCTGTATGCAACGCTGATTTTGCCTTCGCCAGTGGCACGCTCAGTACGAGTGTCCATTTTGCCTTTTTTGGTTTCTCGTAGCCACTCTTCAGCTGCAACAGGATCACCTGAAGTTTCGGTAAGTGCTTTTTTACAGTCCATCATGCCTAAGCCGGTTTTTTCACGGAGTGACATAACATCTTTTGCGGTAAAACTCATAGTGTGTCTCCAAATAGTTTTACAGTGTTCAGGATTTATCAGCGTCGTTCGCTGGTGAGATTTTTTCTGGAGCTACAGCAACTGTATCTGCTGCTGGGGCTTCTTCGTCAGATTTAAAAGATGCGCGAGTTGATCGTTGACGATTATCTTCTTGAGCAGCAGCATCGCGTGCTTCTTCTTCAACCTTCTTTGTTTCAGCGTCAGCTTTTGCGCGTCGGTCTTGAAGACCTTGGCTTACTGCACCCATAAGATCAGCAACAACAACTTCAATCAAACGAAGTGAATCGTCATTGCCTGGAATTGGAAGGTCAACTAGTTGCGGATCGCCATCTGTGTCAACAAGCCCGATTGTTGGGATGCGAAGCGATGTTGCTTCGCGAAGAGCATTCGTTTCATTATTTGCATCAATCACAACCATTGCACCAGGCAATTTATTCATGTTACGAATACCATCAAGGTTTCGTGTGATTTTCGCTTTTTCGCGCATGAGTTGCGACGTCATTTTCTTGGAGTAGGTGTCAATTTCACCTGACTCTACAAGGCGTTCGAGTTCGTTCAATCGATTGAGTCGTGAGCGAATTGTTGCAAAGTTTGTAAGGGTGCCACCTAACCAGCGTTCAGTTACCCATGGCATGCCAGCTTCGCCTGCATATTTTTGAACAGCAGATTGCGCTTGGCGTTTTGTGCCAACAAATACAACATCTTTACCACTTGCAACTGTTTGGCGGATGTATGCTTTTGCACGTAATAACCCTTTGACAGTTTCACGAATGTCAATAATGTGAAGACCGTTTCGTACGCCCCAGATGTACGGTTTCATTTTTGGATTCCAACTACTTCGGCGTTGACCGAAGTGAATGCCAGCTTCGAGTAGTTTGCTGACAATATCGTTTGATGATTCGCTCATGAATCAATTCCTTTCAGCGGCTCCGGCATGATGTGTGGGCGCATCAGCACAAGGGCGCTTCATTTGTGTGACTTCTTACAGTCACGTCTCAAAAGGTTTCAATCTAGGAAAGGCCCACCTTGCAAAGATTGCTGCTCAAAATAGAGCTGAATTTGTTATTTTAGGGTTTATTGCATATTTTCGCAACGGGCTATTCTCGCTCCAAGAGCTTCAAATACGATTTTACCGCCATAAATCGTCGCGATTGCTTTGCAAGAAACGTCCCAACCATCAAAAGGGCAATTTCGAGCTCTAGAGCTGAATTCCTCAGATTGAATTGTCCATTTGCAGTTTGGGTCAATAATCGTGATATCAGCTTTGTCGCCAACACGCAGTTGTCCAAGATCTTGGCGATTAATAAGCGATGCGGGTTGAACGGTCATCATCGCAAGCATGTGTGGCCAGTCGATGGTGTTATCTGCAAGTAGCGCTCTTGCATACAGCGCTAGGGCACAATCCAACCCGACGATTCCAAACGAAGCATCTGCGAAAGGCAATTCTTTCGTTGCTAGTGGGTGGGGCGCATGGTCAGTAGCAAGGATAGTAATCGTTCCGTCTACAATCCCTTCCTTGATGAGAGCAATGTCATGTTTTTCCCGAAGCGGGGGATTCATCTTCGCCATGGTTCCGATTTTTTTGCAAGCTTCATCTGTAAGAAGTAAATGATGCGGTGATGCTTCGCCAGAAATCGGAATCGTTTTTTCTTGCGCTTCACGAATAAGTGCAACACTTCCACCGCTACTGAGATGTTGCGCATGCCACGAAGCTCCAATAGTTTCGTTAAGGCGGATGTCTCGGGCAATGACTGACTCTTCAGCACTTCTTGGCCAAGGACCATATCCAAGTTCTTGTTGGACCTTACCAGCATTCATTACACCACCCACCGTTTCCTTAGGGTCTTGGCAATGTTGCATGAATGGTACGTTGTGCTCCCTGCATTGCTCTAACACTGCTTGCATCATTGCGTCGTCTTCAACAGCATCGCCGTCGTCAGTAATAGCAATTGCACCAGCGGCAACAAGTTCTGCAATCGGTGCAATCTGTTCACCTTTTCGTTCTAGCGTAGCGCAAGCAGTTGGCAACACTCTGCACAATCCGATGGCATTTGCTGTCTCAATTGATTGAATAACAAGTTCAGGTGTGTCTATTGCTGGAATTGTATTTGGCATTGTGCAAACGGTGGTAAAACCACCTGCAATTGCGGATGCGCAACCAGTCTCTATTGTTTCTTCGTGCTTGCCATTGCTTGGTTCGCGGAAGTGCACATGGATGTCAATAAGACCAGGCGAAATAATACAATCTGTGCAATCAATGGTATCACCATCAAAATCCATTGGCGTTTGGCTTATTTGCGCAACAACGCCATGTTCTATGAGCACATCCCCAATACAATCTAAATTATTTGCTGAATCTATGATTCGTCCATTTTGTAGAAGCATTGTATTCATCTAGATATTGTACACGGCACATAAAAAAAGCCCCACCAAGAGGTGGGGCTTTTGAAAAATCAAGGTATTGATTTACTTGCCACCGGACATTGGGCAAGCGCCTTTCCAATCACCACAGTCGCTAGGATCGCATGCGCTACTTGTAGAGCCTGCAGCAGCTGGTTTGGTCATCTTTTTCATTTTGTTTTCACTTGAGCAGGACATTGGGCAATCATTACTTGTTGAGCCTGCAGCAGCTGGCTTGGTCATCTTTTTCATGTTGTTTGCACTCGAACAACATGATGAGTCATTTGTGCCTGCAGCAGCTGGCTTAGCCATGCTAGTAGTACATGCTGTTGAGCCACAACATGCATCAGCAGAAGCACTGCATGATGTAGCTGCGGCGGATGTTGCGCCAGCATTGACTTTACTTGTTTTGTTGCAACCTGCAACCGCGAAGCCAATAATAGTTACTAAAGTAAGTGTTAATAGTTGTTTCATTTCTAATTCTCCAATAGGGGGTTCAATAAGGGGTGTCAGGGTAAACGAGCGTAGTACATTATTGTACTTGTTGTAACGACGAGATTCAACGGAATAAATAGATATATCCGCTGTTAGAATAGGGAATCGTATGAAAAAAGAAAACATTGCATTGAAATCGGAGAAACAGCGGAAAAAACACGCTGAGTTCTCAAAAACACTCCCTGATTCGCCAGGTGTGTATCTTATGCATGATAAAAACGCCGAGATTTTATATATTGGGAAGGCAGGATCTCTTAAAAAAAGAGTGACCTCCTACTTTTTAGAATCAGCGGATATTGGGCCTTGGAAGCAAGGGATGTTGCCATTAGTTGCCATAATCGAGACTATTGATTGCGAAACTGAATGGGAGGCGCTTCTATTAGAATCAAGATTAATTAAGGACCACCGACCCAAATACAATACATTGCAACTCGATGGGAAAACGTACCCGTATTTGGTTATTACAAAAAAAGATGACTATCCTGGCGTCTTCGTAACTCGAAATCCCGCAGATGAGCAATTTCAAGGCGCCAAATTATTTGGTCCATTTACATCAGTTGGCGCTTTGCATCAAGCGATTCATATGTTGCAGACTGTATTCAAATACAGAACATGCCACTTAGATATAAAGCACGATGACGCTAGCAATGTGTTTTTTAGGCCATGTTTGTTGCATGCAGTGGGACGCTGCTCTGCACCATGTGCAAACCGAGTGAGTCAGGAATCGTATGGTAAAACTATAGATCAGTTTCTTCGGTTTCTTACTTCAAAGAGAAGTGTCATGTTACGAGAATTGCAATGCTCGATGGACGAAGCTGCGAAGAATAAGAAGTACGAAGAGGCTGCCGTCTTTAGAGACCAAATTATTGCATTGGAAAAACTAGACGATCGTTCAAGTGCTGAAGTGATTTGGCAATCCGAAGTCACCGTATTTGCAAAGGATCCCTCTGCAGGAATGAATGCGCTTCAAAAAGCACTGGGGGTTAATGAACAATTACGCTGTATCGAAGCATTTGATATTGCACATTTACAAGGTGGCGAAACCGTAGCTGCGAAAGTAAGCTTTATGGATGGTCGACCATACAAAGAAGGGTACCGAAGGTTCAAGATTAAAACAGCACGTAATGATGATTACATGTCTATGCGTGAAGTAATTTCTCGAAGGTATCGCGATGCTGGTAAGGGTTTGGAACTCTACCCAAACCTTATCGTGATTGATGGTGGAAAAGGACAACTCTCATCTGCAATGGAAGCGTTTGAACAGTTTGAAGTGCAGCCACCACTTGTTATTAGTATTGCAAAGAAAGAGGAGCAACTCTATACAGTTGGCGCGTCCGAACCTATTCGATTGGGTAGAAATAACGAAGGGCTGAAACTTGTGCAAGCAATTCGAGATGAAGCACATAGATTTGCGCAGCATTATCACCATTACTTGCGGAATAAAAAAGTGCTCGGTGATTGACTTGATTGAAGCGACAGACACTGGTATTGTTTTGTTTGTGAAAATCATTCCAAATGCATCAAGAACAGAAATAGTTGGGCAGTTCGGCGATAGAGTAAAAGTAAAAGTGTCAGCATCGCCAGAAAAAGGCAAAGCCAACAAAGCGGTTTGTGCATGTCTCGCATCAGCGTTAGGCGTGAACAATACATGTGTATCGATTCTCCATGGTGAGAGTTCACCGCTAAAGACGATTTTCATCTTTGGAATTTCAATTCTATACGCGAAGAGCAAACTCGGTATAAGGTAGTGTGGTAGCATCTGAGTAAGGAGATTATGTATGACAGAGGGAACCGTATTTCAAACCATTCTTGATTCTATTGCACCAGTTTCTCACCGCCAGGTCTGGGGGATCATGGGCGACGCAATAAACCCGCTTGCCGATGCGCTTCGAACCGACGACCGCTTTGAGTGGATGCATGTTCGACACGAGGAAGTCGCAGCATTTGCTGCGGGCGCGCAAGCGAAGCTTACTGGGCAACTTGGAATTTGTGCTGGTACCGTTGGACCGGGCGCGATACATTTGTTAAACGGTTTGTACGATGCAAAAATGGATCACGCTCCTGTGCTTGCAATAACGGGGCAAGTTCCAAGAAGTGAAATTGGGAGCGATTACCATCAAGAAGTAAACTTAGATCGCCTGTTTGATGACGTTTGTGTATATAACCAAACAGTGATGAGTTCCTGCCAAATGCCAAGAATGGGTGTGCTTGCAGCGCAGTCTGCCCTAGCGCACTCTGGTGTTGCGCATTTGTCTATTCCGTCTGATGTGGGACCAGATAAAATTAAAGAAGCAGGTGTTCACAAAGTATTTGTTACAGATTCGGAAGTAGTGCCAGCGAAAAAACACCTTGAAGAAATCGCAGATGCGATTAACAGTTCTCCCTCGGTGACACTTATGGTTGGGTGGGGAGCACGCGGTGCAACAAAAGAAGTTCTGGCGATGGCTAAAAAGTTACAAGCACCAGTAGTGCATTCGTTAAAAGGCAAAGCAGTACTGGACCAAGACAATCCGTTTTGGGCAGGCGGGCTAGGTTTACTTGGTACGACTGGTGGTGTCGAGGCTGTAAGTCATTGCGACACTCTGGTATTGCTTGGAACCGATTATCCCTACAGGCAATTTCTGCCAAAACATGCAAAAATTATTCAAATTGATATTGCAGCTGAACGCATTGGTCGACGCTGCGATTTGTCGATAGGTGCAGTTGGTCATATTCGCCCAACACTTGAGGCTTTGTTGTCAATGGTGGATACAAAAACAGATTCGACCCTTCTTTCAAAAGTGCAGAAGAAGAAAGCTTCGTACGAAAAGAAAATGGCAAAGAAGGGTGATGTACAAGGGCGCAAAGCTCCAATTAGACCCCAAGCTGTTGCCCGTGCAATATGTAGACACGCCACCGATTCAGCAATTTTTATTGCAGACACCGGCGAGCCACCTGTGTGGATGGCTCGGCATATTCACATGAAAGGGACCCGCGATTTTTTAATGTCGTTTAACCATGCATCGATGGCGAACGCTATGCCGCAGGCACTGGGCGCACAAGCGCTCGACAAGTCTCGGCAAGTTATTGCACTTTGTGGTGATGGCGGTTTTTCAATGTTGATGGGCGATTTTATAACCGCCGTTACGTACGACCTTCCCATCAAGTGCATCGTTTTCAACAACAGCAAACTAGGCTTAGTCAAAATGGAAATGGAGTCCATGGGCTATGCGGATTGGGGTATCGATTTGAAGAACCCAAACTTCGCTGATTGCGGCATTGCTATGGGCGGTAAAGGTATACGTATTGAAAATCCTGCAGATTTGGATGCTGGAATTAAGGAAGCACTTGCTATGGATGGACCAGTTGTCGTAGATGTTGTCACTGACCCGAACGAATTAACAATGCCGCCTGAAATTATGCCAGCGCGGGCGTGGGGTTTTGCAATTTCCAAAATTAAGGAACTTGTAGTTTCTTCTAGTGTCTAAGTGAACGAGGGTACTGGTGTAAAACTACGCTGGATCAAGAATAGCGTCTTCGTTTCCTGTCGATTCTTCAGGGTCAGTTTGCTTTGAAGTTTCATCTGTTTTACCACCATCCGATTCCTCGTCAAGTAGACCAGAAACAGTTGCACGAGTAATAGATTCACCCTTCATAAGTTTTTCTAACTCGTCTGCTTGCAAGGTTTCGTAGAGCAACAGGGCGTCTGAAATAGCGACAACCTGTTCCCAGTGTTCATCGATGATTCGCTCCGCTTCTGCATAGGCAGAATCAATAAGCCGTTTCACTTCTTCATCAATAATGCGAGCAGTATCAGGGGAGTAATCTCTGTCTGCAAAAATCGCTTCTCGGTTTGGATCAGGAGAATATTGCACAAAACCTAAACGGTCAGACATGCCCCAGTCAAGCACCATATGGCGGGCGTAGCTTGTAGCCATTTGAATGTCCATGGACGCACCACTGGAGATGTCGCTTGTTTCGCGTCGTTCTGCAATCCTGCCACCGCAGAGAACTCGCATCGAGGCTTCAAGGTATTTGCGATTATAAAAGTACCTGTCTTTCTCAGGCAGACTAAATGTTGCACCACCAGATTGGCCACGTGGAATAATAGTAACTTTATGAACAGGGTCAGTATGTGGAAGTACGAGTTGCACAACCGCATGGCCAGACTCGTGGTATGCGGTTGCAACACGCTCCAGTTCTTGCACTTTCCGACTTTTGTTTGCGCGACCCCATCGGATTTTGTCGCGTGCTTCGTCGAGGTCCAGTTGGTCAACAAAATCTTTGTCGGCCAAGGTAGCAATAATCGCAGCTTCGTTCACAAGTGCTTCAAGATCAGCCCCTGAGAACATCGGCGTACCTCTTGCAACTCGACCAAGGTCGACGCTAGGGGAAAGGATGATTTTCTTAGCATGCACGGCAAGAATCGCTTTGCGGCCTTCAACATCTGGAAGCGGCACCTGCACTTGTCGATCAAATCGACCAGGTCGTGTAAGGGCTGGGTCAAGAACATCGGCTCTGTTTGTTGCAGCCATTACTATGACTTGATCGCTGAGTTCGAAGCCATCCATCTCCACTAGGATTGCGTTGAGTGTTTGCTCTCGTTCATCGTGCCCGCCGCTTGAGAATCCACTGCCGCGTTTTCGACCAACAGCATCAATTTCATCAAGAAAGATAATACACGGTGATGCTTCTTTTGCTTGCTTAAACAAGTCGCGTACACGGCTTGCGCCAACGCCAACGAACATTTCGACAAAGTCTGAGCCTGATATTGTGAAGAATGGGACATCAGCTTCGCCGGCAATTGCCTTTGCCAGTAGAGTTTTGCCGCAACCAGGTGACCCAACAAGCAGAATGCCGCGAGGTATGCGTCCGCCTAGGCGAGCAAACTTCTTTGGGTTCTTCAGGAATTCGATAATTTCGTGTACTTCAGCTTTTGCTTCAACGATGCCTGCGACATCGTCAAATGTAACTTTGCTGTCGCCTTTTTGGGCGATTTTATGTTTCGACTTTCCGAAATTGCCAAGCATACCACCAGCGCCACCGCCTCTCGCAGAACGCGAGATGAAGAAAAAGATAAGGAGCAAGATGATAAGCATCGGTCCCCAACTCATAATGAAGTGCATGAACAACCCGGTATCTTTTTCATTTGTGAAATCAATGTTAGCTTCGGTCAGCTTTTCTTTGTACCAGTCGTCGTTTTCGCCTGCAATCGGGAAAAAGACTTCGGTTCCTGCAGGGATATCAATGGAGCCAAGTGGTCCACCATTTGATTCTTTGTGTTCAGCAATGACAGCCATTATTCGAGTGTTTTCTAGTACGACTTGATTATCGACAAATTCATTATTCGTGGCACGTTGGTAAAAATCACCCCAACTTGTAATCTCTTGTCCGGCACTGCCACCATTAATGACTCCCCAAAGCATGATGAGTACGAAGCAGATAAGCATCCAACTGAATAAGCCACGAGACAGTTTGGGCTTTTGTGGATTTGGTGAGGCAGGTTTTTTGTTTTTATCGTCGCCGGTTGGGTTTGCCATGATGTGGGCACCTTCAAGGGTCTATAGAGTGAATGAATCGTGAGTAGTAATAATAGGGTGTGTTGTAGATTTTGTTTGGGAAATTACCAAGATGCTTGCATCTGGTCAACAATATCTGATGCCAACAGCTGTACAACAGCAAACTTACCCATTTCTATCGGCTCAGATGATGGAGCAGAAGGAATAAAGAGTGCACTTGCTGTAAAGTTTTTACGTCCAACAATTCGGCTGCCGCTTGTAAGATCAGTCCACTCAAAATCCATAACAACAACGATAAGCATTTCATTATCAAGTCTCGTTGTTTGAGACTGGCTGATAGTCTTGAGTGTAACGGATTGAATTGTTCCTGTCAGAGTAGTGTCAGCGTATTGATCGCTTGAAATTTGATACGGAGTTCTAGCTTCTACTTCTTTGATGACTGCGTCTGTAAGCATAAATTCAATTTCGCGTTCCATAGATTCATTTCCGAAAATTGGAATAGAAACACTTTTGAATTGCGTTGCATACAGCGACGAAGAAGAGTAACCCATAGTCGGGTCATTTGAGCAGCCTGCGCAAGCAATGGCTATACATGTAAGTAGTAAAACGCGAATCACGGATTGCTCTCCATTGTGTCAATGAACGTTTGTGTTGAACCAAGAATATGCTCACGGTATATTTCGTAAAAGTCGCCAATTTCAGAAAGTATCACTGGTGGTAATTGGGGCATTATTTTCGGGACAAGGTCTTCCATTGCTTCAATTGCAGCGGTCGTGTTTTCATGCGTTTCTAGTAATCGCCTCACGGTATATTCAGCTGCAATTGGGTTGTTGACTCTTAAATACCATTTTGCTGTATGAAGCATTTTTTGACTTAATGACTCGTCAATACGAGTGATGAGCCCATCAGAGTTCACAGCAGTCGCAAGCCTTGGGCTTATGTATTGCAATTGAACAAGTTCTTTTCGTGCATCGTCAAGTCCTACGGAGTTGAAGGCTGGTCCACGGTACGTCGCTAGCCTTGTGTAAATGAGACGCGCCCGCGCTCTTTCGATAAAGGGAGACGTAGGAAAGTTTTCGATAAAAATTTGGTACATATCGTTCGCCAATTTCATCTTCTGCTTCCGGTAGTACAAATCAGCAAGTTCAAGAGCTGCAGTCTCAGCCAAGGGGCTATCTGGTAATCGTTCTTGAATTCGAATAAATAGTTCTTCCGCTTCGTCGGTCGCGTCTGACATTCTGAATCCAAAGTTACGTCTCTTTAACCCATGGGCGAACATGGTTGCAATTTGAAGTTCTCGCTCGTTGGCGATAATTTCTGCTTGTGTTCCATAAAAATCTCGAGCAACAATTTCGTAATCAAAGAGTGACTCATAAAAATATCGTTGTTCAAAAAGCGCATCGCCGTGAATGATGTGCGCTTCGCCCAAAAGCGGGTGACGCTTGTGGCGTACCATCCAGATGGAAGACAATTTTATGGCTTCTTGATAATCACCTTCAGCAAGTTCTTTCGCTGCAACAGCAAGTTGTGCTTCTGGGGACCCTGGCTCAGGGGCATTGGTAAGAACCCAGGTATCAGTCTTCTCGTCAAGCGTATAAGACTCTTGCGCGGCCGCAAATTGGGCTACGAGAAGTGGGGTACAACATAGTATGAATCGCAACATACGCGCATGATAATCACGTAGAGCCAACTAAGTTGCCGATGAGAAGGCTGGATGTACGATTAGTGTATTTCCCAAAACGGGCAAGGATGCCCAGAGTAGGTTGCCAAGGATGGCTAAGTCGCGAAATAGAGCGCTTTATTATTGTTGTATTGGAGTAGTTGGGCTCATTGTGCGTCCAACTTTTGCGTTGGATTTTCACGTTCTAGGGCAACAATTTTGGGGTAAAGACATCTTTTCGACGCTGTTTGACTCTTGGCGGGTGCTTTTGGCGCTTGGTATATTGGCTGGTTTAATCAACTTGATTGCCAAGCAAAACAACCGTGAAGCGCTTGGAATAGGCATTCCTCAGCATTTGTTAGCCCATCCAGTCTCGTTTGGACTCGGCTCAGCTGCATTTATCCTTGTTTGTTTGTCTGCGACTTCATTGCCAACCATGCCCTTGCTCGTGGTAGCGCAACTCTGCGTACTGTTCGCATGGACGAATTACCAAAAAAACACTGCATTAACTATAGATGACCCTGAGAATGCAATTGCCCTGCAAGAGCAAGAATCAACCGTGCGAAGTTCAATCATGCGTATTGAATTGGGAAAATCCCTCTTGCCCTTGGCTCCCGAAGAGTCAAGCCGGAACCTCATTGACCAGATTGCCTCATTGCGGGCGCATGTGTACGAGAAGAAGGGGATGAAGTTTTCGTCTATACATATAAAAGACGATCTGAATTTGTCCCCAAACAAGTATCGGATTTACTTGCGAAACGGGGTTGTCGCAGAAGGTATTGTGCACACAGACCATTTCATGGTGGTTGATGATGGAAAAATAGAGCTGAATCTTGAGGGGATTAAAGAACGTGATCCAGTGTACGGATTGCCTGTGCTTTGGATCACGAAAGAGCTTCGAGATGAAGTCGGTGAACTTTTTGTGCAAGTGATGGACCCAGTGTCTGTCATAATCACGCATCTTTCTCATGTGATAGATAAACACGCTGCGGAATTATTAACCCGTGACGAAGTATTTGCGATGGTGAAAGACCTTCGAGCGGTCTCGCACCGCTTAGTTGAAAGTACTATTGGTAAAACAATTACACTTGCAAGATTGCACCGAATAATGCAAATGCTACTTGAAGAAAATGTTTCTGTAAAAGATATTTCTTTAATTTTAGCAACAGCCTCTGACAGCGCGGGATTGTCTGAAGCGGAAAGTGTTGAAAAAATCCGCGCAGCACTACGACGACAAATTTGTGCAAGGGTGTCGACAACGCAATTGGGTGGCCAGCAAGTTATTCGATGCGTCGAGTTGCCAGAGGACGTCGAAGTAGCAATTGCAACGAGTGCCATTTCTCAGGAAAGAGTTACAGAAGCGTTGCATCGTGCGGCTATGCCACTCATTTCTGAAGGGTTACCCATTGTTGTCGTTTCTTCCCAAAACACTCGGCGGAAGATTAAAGAGAAGATTGCTTGCGGAAGCGATGACGTTATTGTTTTGTGCAAAGAAGAAATTGTCCCAGAGGTAGAATTGCAGGTCGTCGGTCAAGTTGATGCACACGTGGAAAATGCGTATACGGCTGTTCAATCAACTACGGAAGACAGGCGGCAAACCGTAGCGTACGCACAAATGCTGTTGGGCGAAACAGCTCCATCGGTAGTTGTGTCCTCTGGTATTCATATGGAAGCGCGATTGGAAGAAGGAATAGAAGAGATCAAGTCCCTTGTCGGTGGTGTACTGGATTTTGAAGCTGGCGGTCAATTGTCGCCTACGCTGAATGCAGTGCACCGTTCTTTACTGCAAAAAGGGATTGAGTCTTCTCTTGCCTCTGAGATAATCCATCACCTCGATGTTGATTCAGGAACAAGTAAAGAAGACATGCGAGGTATTCTTATACAAGAATTGATTCGTCGCTTGCCAAGGACGTTGCCTCCGCCAAGCCGCGAAAATACTGCATCAACTGTGATTGCTCTGGTTGGACCAACTGGTGTAGGGAAGACTACGACTATTGCTAAACTAGCAACAAAGTTCCGTTTGCAACAGGGCAGAACAATTTCGCTTATTACAGCGGACACGTACCGTGTTGCGGCAGTCGATCAATTGCAGCAGTATGCAAACTTGTTTGACGCTACCCTTGAAATCGCAGGTACAGCAGAGCAAATGAAATACGCAATCGAGTCCTGCAAACATTCTGACATCGTTTTGATTGACACAGCAGGGCGAAGCGCTTCGGACGATGACCGAATTCAGGAAACAGCAAACATTCTAAAAGTAGCTCGGCCAGATGAAACACATCTCGTACTAAGCGCTGCGACTTCGCGTTCTGCTTGCAAGCGAGCTGCAGATAGTTTTATTATGACTGGGTACGACCGAGTTATTATTACCAAGCTTGACGAACTTGAATTGCCAGGCGAAACAGTCTCGGCACTCTGTACAATTGGGAAACCATTGAGTTGGTTTACCGACGGGCAGGACATTTCAGCGCATATAAGCCAAGCACGCCCTGAAAAGCTTGTACACGCTATTTTTTAAGTATATAGACCGATAACTAGTTGGGATTACGCGGGTTAGGTATTCTGACCCATCCGGGTCGATGTGCCATTGGAATGCGTACAATCACTGAAAGCAGAAGGCCAAGGCTGTATATTCTCGGACGGTACGACCTTCTAAAGCGGTACGTGAATCGACAATTCGCAAATAGATTTCTTATTTACTTGAACGAAACCGAGTTGAATGCGACTTTCAATAAGGTGCCCTGTTTTCAGCAAAATAAAAATTCATCCCAAACAACCCTAAAAAATCATTGTCTAACACAGCCCACACGTGGTATAGTTTTAACAGAGTCTGTGCCAAGGATTGGCAAGACGATGAAGACACCGCGAATGTTCGCGAAAGTTTTAGACAGGGTCAAGGAGTAGACCGATGCCAAGTGCAACCGTTCAAAAAATAATTAAGTCACCGATCGAAGGCGAAGTAGCTATCGCTGAGCCTAAAAAACCGCTGACAAAAGCAGCCCTCAAAGACAGAGTACCTAAAGGTCTAGACATTACCGTGTCCACACCTCGCGGCGAAATGGTTTTGCTAGACGTATGGCTCTCGTATAAAAACGAACCAACTCTAGAGATACGAAACGTGCTGATGGAGCACTATCTGCAACTCGTTCGCTATACAGCTGAACGCGTGCACACCAAGTTGCCATCAGAAGTCGACGTTGACGACTTGTATTCCGCCGGCTTGTTCGGCTTAATGCAAGCAATTGATGCGTACGACCTAGAGCGCGGGTTCAAATTCGAAACATATTGCACCCAACGAGTGCGTGGAGCGATCTACGACGAACTACGTGCAATGGATTGGGTCCCAAGGCTTGTACGATCTCGAAGTACCAAGGTAGACCGCGCACGAAAGTCAATCGAAATGACTACTGGGCTGAAGGCAACTGACGAGCAGGTAATTCAAGAACTAGAAGTCGATAATTCAGAATATGAAAAAATCGAACGCGATTCCCGTCCAATCATGATGACTTCGCTCAATCGCAAAGCATACGATTCAGATTCATCGAAAGAAGTACAAGAAATTGATGTCGTTCGCGATAAGCGTCAAGAGAACCCAGTCCTTGAATTGCAACGTAGAGACTTGCAGTTACTTCTAACAAAAGGACTCACTCGTGCTGAACGACTTATTGTTGTGTTGTATTACTATGAAGAAATGACAATGAAAGAAATTGGTTTAACTCTTGATCTTTCAGAGTCACGAGTAAGTCAAATGCACTCATCAATTCTCGCTCGATTAAAAGCGCAGATGCAGCACCGTTCTAAAGAATTTTAGATACTACGTATTCCCCAACTGGAAAGAGCCGCGATGAAAGTCGCGGTTCTTTTTTGTATAAAAATATGTGAGGGGTACTTAGTGTATTGCGCTAGAGACAAGAACTTCTGCACTTGTTTTTTCTAGCACTTCTGCAATGGTGACATTTGGAGCAAGTTCAGTGATAACAAAGCGCTGTGCATCGTTGTCCATTTCCATTACACAGAGGTCAGTAATAATCATGTCAATGCAACGCAAGCCGGTGAGAGGGAGCGTGCATGTTGGAATTAGTTTAGGGTCGCCTTTTCGAGTCACGTGATCCATGATGACAACTACTTTATTCACGCCGGCTACTAAATCCATCGCCCCGCCCATGCCTTTAATCATTTTTCCTGGAATCATCCAGTTAGCAATATCGCCCTCTTGTGAAATTTCCATCGCACCTAAAATTGCTAAATCAATATGACCGCCTCGAATCATCTCGAATGATTCTGCAGAGGAGAAAAAACTTGCGCCCGGTACAGCGGTCACAGTTTGCTTGCCCGCGTTAATCAGGTCAGCATCAACATCTGCATCCTTTGGAAACTCGCCCATGCCTAGAAGCCCATTTTCAGACTGCAACCAGACGGTCATTCCGTCGGGTACATAATTCGCTACAAGGGTGGGCATGCCTATTCCCAGATTGACGTAATATCCGTCTTTTAGTTCTTGGGCTGCACGCTTTGCTATTCCGTTTCTATCTAATGGCATGTTGGGAATAATACCACCTCTTGGTGTGCTAGAATGCGGAGATGACAACAACACTTACAAACCTTATCAATCACCCGCTTGTTTGCGACGCTTCTGAAGCAACAGACAATCACATAATTTCTTACAACCCCGCCACTGGAGAGCCAATTGCGGCTGTTCGAAGGCAAACAACGGAAGAGTACAACGACCAGGTCGCACGCTCTCAGGCTGTTTTTAAAGAGTGGCGGATGCTTCCAGCGCCCAAGCGCGGTGAACTCGTTCGACGTATTGGCAACGCTTTTCGTGAATATGAACAACCACTAGGCGAACTCGTCACGATGGAATGCGGAAAAATTATTGCCGAAGGCATCGGCGAAGTCGTGGAATGCATCGACATTGCTGACTTTGCTGTCGGTATTTCTCGGCAATTATACGGATTAACCATCGCTTCAGAGCGGCCTCGTCATGCAATGATGGAACAGTGGCAGCCACTTGGAACTGTTGGGATTATCTCAGCATTTAACTTCCCAGTAGCGGTGTGGGCATGGAATTCTATGCTTGCAGCAGTTTGTGGCGACACAACGATTTGGAAGCCAAGCGATATCACTCCGTTGACAGCAATTGCAATGATTAATGTTGCACATGAAGTCATGCGCGATCAAGATATCTTTACACCAGAAAACGGTGACCCTTGCGATGTGTTCGGTTTGATTATTGGTACTGTTGAAGAAATTGGCGAGCCAATGATTGCAGACCGTCGATTACCACTTATTAGTGCGACAGGTTCTTGCAGAATGGGTCGTCGCGTTGGCGAAGTAGTCGGTGGCCGTTTGGGTCGCTCGCTATTAGAGCTTGGCGGAAACAATGCAATCATCATTATGGATGATGCTGACCTTGATATGGTCATCAGGGGCACGCTCTTTGGTGCAGTGGGCACAGCAGGGCAGCGTTGTACTTCAACGCGCCGCCTTCTTTGCCACGAATCAATTGTGGATAAAGTCACTGAAGGCTTGCTCAAGTCATACACGCAAGTTTCGATTGGCAATCCACTCGAGGGCTCAACGCTCATGGGACCGCTGATCAACGAGCAAGCAGTTGACAACATGCGTTCGTCAATTGAACAAGCAAAAGCAGAAGGGTGCGAAATTCTCTGCGGTGGCATCGAGGGTATTGACCGTTGGGCAGACCGCGCGGGCAACTTCGTAGAGCCAACAATTGTGCGAGTGCCGAAAGGGAAAATGCCTGAGGTAGTGAAAGAAGAAACGTTTGCACCTCTCTTGTACATTTTCGAAATAAGCGATTTAGACGAAGCGCTAGAGATGCACAACGACGTCGACCAAGGTCTTAGTAGCGCAATATTTACAAATTCAATGCGAAACGCAGGTCGTTTCCTATCTCCTGAAGGTTCAGATTGCGGAATTGCTAATGTGAACATTGGCACGAGTGGTGCTGAAATTGGTGGAGCATTTGGTGGCGAAAAAGATACTGGCGGTGGTCGTGAGTCCGGTTCTGATTCATGGAAGGCGTACATGCGACGTCAAACCTGTACAAGTAACTGGAGCGATGAAATGCCACTCGCCCAAGGTATTGAATTTGGGTAATGCGATTACGTCGTCCAGCGACAATCTATGTGCAAGAGGGAACGTTCGTTCCCGACCGTTCATCTCTTGATGAAGTAGATTCTCGTTTTACAAAAGTATGCAAGCAGAATCCTGCCGTCTACGACGGCAGGATTTTGCATGTACTTGGAGTGCACCGCAATGGCCATGGGGGCGCGAACATACACGCTATGGAGTGTGCGTATAGGTTCTACGCAGTGCAGACAGAATCGTACGACCTTGGGATTCGTCCACTGGGCGTGAAGGGTATTACGATGTTTGAAACATCCTATCTCTGGGGAAAACGATCACGACATGTGCATCAATACAAACAGGCGTGGGAGTACGTACCCGCAGGCTGTGTTGAGCCCGGCAAGCAACCAGATGATGCGATACTTCAAGAGTTGCAAGAAGAAGCCGGCTTGGCTGTGACGGGTAACCCTATTCAAGTGGGCATCGTGTTCGACGAACACGCTAGAACATGGGAACTAATTTACAAACTTGAAAGCAGCAGCGGAACTGTTTGCAAGAACGACGAATACGAAGAAATACAATGGATATCAGGAGACAAATTGCCAAGTGGCAGATCTCCTATCGCAGAAATTATGCTGGGGTATGCTTAGAAGTCTAAGTACTTAGCAACACTTTTCAAATCGTTTAAAATTTGAGGTGTTACATTCAACGTAAAGGACACGCCTTTTGCGCAACGTACAGTACGCGTAGCTCGTGGACGATCAAACCAGACACGACCAGCGCGAAGGGTGTACTTGATGTCTTTTTGCTTGCGACGACGCTGGAGCATCGAATGGTCTTTCTTGACTTGTGGTTGCATCCACATAAGTCGCTCAATTGTTTTGCGTGCAGCAGGGCGCTTTGGGTCAGTGCTGACCGTGAACGTCATTTCAGTGTTTGGAACAATTAATTTTTCAGCTGCTTTTGCCATTGTGAGACTCCATTTCGAGCCAAGTATTGTACCAATCTTCCAGAATGAAGTAAACCCATTACCTACAAGTTGAAAAAACACTTCTGGTTTTAGTATAAATAACCGCAAATAAGAGTCGTTTTAGTACAATATCCCATTACAGAACTGCATAAGGATGCGTCGTACATGACTGCTACCAAATCACCTCCAGAATCCAACTTAAACCCTTCTCCTGACCCAGAAGCGAAGGTTTTGCCTTCAGTCTCTGTTCGTTTTTGTGGCGACAGTGGCGACGGTATGCAACTTACGGGTTCGCACTTTACAGATGCAGTTGCACTTGCAGGGAACGACTTCGCCACAGCCCCTGATTTTCCAGCAGAAATCCGTGCTCCAAGGGGTACTACTTTTGGAGTTTCTGGGTACCAAGTGCAGTTCTCAAGCAACGAAATACATACGCCGGGCGATTTAGTGAATGCTATGGTGGCAATGAACCCTGCAGGCTTCAAAACCAATCTGGAGTACGTTGAGCCAGGTGGAATTGTGATTGTCAACGAAGACGAATTCAATAAGAGTAACTTTAAGAAGTGCGGGTACGAAGAAGGCTACAACCCACTTGATGATGAAGTTATCAATGCGAAGTACAAAATTTGTCGCGTGCCTATGTCGCGCTTGACACGCGAATCGCTCGCAAGTGAAGATTCAGACATATCAGTAAAAGATATTGACCGTTGCAGGAATATGTTCGCCCTTGGAATTGTTTCATGGTTGTATTCACGAGAAATTGATTCCACAATTGATAAGTTGCAAAACTATTTCGGGAAATTGAAAAACAAACCAGAAATTGCAGACCTCAACGAAAAAGCAATCAAGGCTGGATACTATTTCGGAGAAACAGCAGAGTTCTTCCCGTCGCAATACGAAGTCGCGCCAGCAAAATTAAAAGCGGGTGAGTACCGAAGGATCTCGGGTAACGAAGCAATCGTGCTTGGTCTTGTGACTGCTGCTACAAAAGTTGGCAAGCCAGTTGTCTATGCAAGTTACCCAATTACACCAGCATCGGATGTGTTGCACGGTCTTGCAAGGTTAAAGCAATTTGGTATTCGTACTATGCAAGCAGAAGATGAAATCGCAGCGGTCATGATTGCAATCGGCGCATCTTTCGCAGGTCAAATTGGTGTGACTGGAACTTCGGGCCCAGGCCTTGCATTGAAATCAGAGGCAATTGGATTAGCGGTCATGATGGAACTTCCCCTTGTCGTTGTAAATGTACAACGGGCGGGACCATCGACAGGAATGCCAACAAAGACAGAGCAATCAGATTTACTGCAAACCATGTTTGGCAGGCCAGGCGAATGCCCAGTGATAGTGGTAGCAGCGTCAAGCCCAGGCAATTGCTTCCACATGGCTATTGAAGCAGTTCGATTATCAATGCGTGCTATGTGCCCTGTTATTTTCTTATCTGAAGGCGGGTTAGGAAATGCTGCAGAGCCTTGGCTTATTCCAGATATTTCAGAAATACCAACTATAGACGTGAAGCATGCCGAAGTGACTGAAGAAGAGTTCCTTCCATACAAACGTGATGCTGAAACTGGAGCTCGCCCGTGGGCAATACCGGGTACGCCTGGGCTAGAACACCGCGTTGGCGGTCTTGAAAAACAAGACGGTACTGGTGATGTTTCTTATGATCACGAGAACCACGCACTGATGACAAGATATCGTGCAGAGAAAATTACAAAGTTGCAAGATGTTATTCCAGACCTTGAAGTTGAAGGCAAAGGGGACACGTTGGTACTCGGATGGGGTGGCACACGCGGTAGTATTTTGACTGCTGCAACTATGTTGCAAGAGCGTGGAATCAACGTGGCAACGGCTCATTTGCATTACATCAATCCGTTTCCAAAGAACCTTGGTGAAGTGTTAGGCCATTATAAAAAAGTAATAATGCCCGAGATGAATACGGGTCAATTGCGCATGCTTCTGAGAAGCCAGTTCTTGATCGACATAGAAGGCATTCAAAATCTTTGTGGGCGTTCGTTCTTTGTGGAGGAACTTGCTGATTCAATTGAAGCAATTTTGAAAGGGGGTGCTGTATGACAGAAATAGCACTACCTACATATAAACCAAAAGATTTTGCAAGTGACCAAGATGTTCGCTGGTGTCCCGGTTGTGGCGATTACGCAGTGCTCACTGCGATGAAGAAAATGGCTGCAAACCTTGGAGTGAAGAGGGAAGACTTTGTCTTTGTCTCTGGCATCGGTTGCGCCGCGCGTTTTCCCTATTACATGGACACGTACGGTGCGCATACTGTGCACGGTCGCGCGCCAGCATTTGCGACGGGTGTAAAAATCGCAAACCCTGACTTGGAAGTGTTTTTGATTTCTGGCGATGGAGATTTGCTTTCCATCGGTGGAAACCACACCATGCACGCACTTCGTCGCAACATTAATATTAACATCGTGTTGCTTAATAACAAAATTTACGGCTTGACCAAAGGTCAATATTCCCCAACAAGCGAAGTGGGGAAAGTAACAAAATCAACACCGTTTGGTTCTCTTGATGAGCCGATTAATCCTATTACACTTGCGCTGGCAAGTGGCGGTACATATGTTGCTCGTTCGCTTGACGTGGACGTAAAGGGGCTCACCCCGTTGATTGATAGGGGCGCAAAGCACAACGGCACGTCCTTCATCGAAGTCTACCAAGACTGCAACGTTTTTAATCACCAAGCATGGTTCTACGCAACGCAAAAAGAAACACGTTTAGAAAACACTGTTCTTCTTGAACACGGCAAGCCGCTAATCTTTGGAGCAGAGAGCAACAAAGGTATCCGCAGGAATGGTGATGCAGTTGAAGTGGTGACACTTGGCGATGAATTCACAGAGGCAGACTTGCTTGTGCACGACGAAACGAACTTGTCGCAAGCGTTTACGTTAAGCCAATTGTATTACCCAGATTTTCCCGAACCAATCGGTGTGTTTTACGTTGACGGCTCGCGCCCTTCGTACGACGACCAATTACATTCGCAAGTGGACGCTGTTGTTGAAAAGAATGGCGAAGCAGACTTGCAAGCAATCATTACAGGCTCGAATACCTGGACTGTGGAGTAACTTTTATGTCTCGAACTGTTGATATTATTGTTATTGGCGGTGGCCACGCTGGTGTTGAAGCAGCATGGGCTGCGTCTTCCGTACTTCCAAATGGCACGGTTGCGTTTCTTACAATGGACGCAAGTACTATTGGCGTGATGTCCTGCAACCCTGCAATTGGCGGGCTTGGCAAGGGACAAATCGTCAGAGAAATAGATGCCCTTGGCGGAGTTATGGCTCAAGCTATCGACGCTACTGGCATTATGTTCAAAATGTTGAACACTTCGAAGGGCCCAGCGGTATGGGGACCACGCGCGCAAGCCGACAAAGACGAATACCGCGATGAAGTGCAGCATATGATTGCATCGCGAAATAATATCGAAGTCATCGAAGCAACTGTTGATGACATTATTGTTGAAAATGGTGAAGTCACAGGTGTGATGCTTGATGAACCGCTGCTTGCAAAAGCAGTTGTACTTACAACGGGTACGTTCATGCGCGGCCTTATGCATACTGGTGAAGCCCAGAATAAAGGTGGCCGTGTAGGTGAAGGAACCGCTGAGGGAATTTCAGCAACGCTTAAAAGATTAGGGTTTGAACTTGGTCGTTTAAAGACAGGGACGCCACCAAGACTTTCTAAAAAGAGTATCGACTGGGATTCACTTCCTTCTCAACTTGGCGATAAAAACCCAACACCGTTTAGCGATTTGCCAACAGATAATTTTCCGCCCTTGCCACAAGTAGATTGTCGAATCACCGCAACCACGAAAGAGATGCATCAGTTAATCAGGGATAATCTTGATAAAGCCCCAATGTACAGCGGCGCAATTGATGCAGAAAGTGGTCCGCGCTACTGCCCATCTATTGAAGATAAAGTTGTCCGCTTCGCAGATCGCGATGCTCACCATGTTTTTCTTGAGCCAGAAACTGTGCATGGCGATTCAATTTATTGCAACGGTATTTCAACTTCTTTGCCAGCAGATATTCAAGAGAAAATTATCCCGATGATGAAGGGGTGCAAAGACGCCGTCATTCTGCAAATGGGATACGCAGTGGAATACGACATCGTTCGTCCACATCAAATCAATGCAACATGCGAAAGTAAACTTGTCCGCGGTTTATTCTTAGCTGGGCAAATTAATGGCACAAGCGGTTACGAAGAAGCAGCAGGGCAAGGACTACTTGCGGGATTGAACGCTGCTCGTCTTGTGCAAGGCGAAGAAACAATCGTGCTTGGTCGTGACCAAGCATACATTGGTGTCATGATGGATGACCTCGTGACAACAATGCCACGTGAGCCATATCGCATGTTTACGAGTAGAGCAGAGCATCGGCTGTTACTACGTGCTGATAACTCAGACGAACGCTTGACTCGCTTTGGTAGGGACCTTGGGCTTGTTGACGAAGAGCGCTGGGAAACTTGGGTAGCAAGAGCGCATCACCTTGAAGAGATACGGCATCAAATGAAAGAGTTGAATCTTGGGAAACTTGTCAAAAAATCTGACACTCCTATAGTTGAAATTGTTTCAAAGTTACCGAAGAAGTTAGACCCTCGATTGATTCGCAGGGTTGTAACGGATGTTCGATACGAGGGGTACATCGTCCGGCAACAAGCTGAAATTAAACGGCAAGCGAAAACCGAAGGCAGAAAAATTCCTACCGGTTTAAACCCGAACGAAATCACTGGTCTCAGAAACGAAGCGGTTGATGTACTGAAAGAGTTTAAGCCCGCTACGCTTGGTCAAGCTTCCCGTCTTGCTGGTATTACACCTGCTGACATTACACTTATTTCGATTGCGGTTGTACGGTTCAACTCGAACGTGTAAAGCTATTCTGTTGATAGGACTCAATGAGAAACACCCACCTGCATGCGCAGGTAGGTGTTACTCGATGGGCGAGACAGGATTCGAACCTTACTGCCGAAAACACTTCTAGCGATATTGAAAACGAAGAAAACGAACAATCGTCACTACATCAGAACCGTGACAGTTTCCATGACAATCTGAGATAGTCACATCTGTATCTTTAGTTTCTTCTGTAAACAAGAACTATTGTCCGCAAACATAGTTGCATAATTATGCTTTTAGCATTCAATTGACTATTTTATGCAACTTGCTGTTTAATTTTGCGGATATTATTTTGTATTCTGCAATCTATGAGGCTAAAATGAGCCATTACTAAATCAAATCAGGAGAAAGTCTCATGACACACCGTATTACTACATTTGCGCTCGCTTGCGCAGCAATTTGTTCAGGCGCAATCGCGCAACCTAATGTGAACGCTTTAGTTCCAGATAAAAATGCACTTGCCCATGATCATGTGCCCAATAGGGTATTTGTCCGCTTTATTAATACTGAGCGATCTCCAATGCAGCAATCCATTCTTGATGAAGTGGGTGGAACAATCCGAAGCGAATCTAGACTTGTCCCGGGTCTTGTTACAGTAGACACAGAAGTTCCTGTTGAACGTGCTTTAAAAATACTTTCAACAAAAAGAGGCACGATTCAATATGTAGAGCCTGTTTACATTGTTAAAGCACTAGATACGATTCCAAATGACCCAATGTATGGCGATTTATATGGCATGGATCAAATACTTGCTCCACAAGCTTGGGACGAACATGTTGGAGATCAAGAATTTGTCATTGCTGTAATTGATACTGGTATTGACTACACACATCCTGATCTCGCTGCAAACATTTGGACAAATCCAGGTGAAATTCCTAACAATGGCCTAGATGATGATGGCAATGGATATGTAGATGACGTGCATGGTTATGACTTTTATGATTACAACTCTGATCCTATGGATGGAAATGGTCACGGCACACACTGTGGCGGCACTATTGGTGGTGTTGGTAATAATGGCGTAGGTGTTGCTGGTGTCAACTGGCGATGTCGCCTTGTTGCGGCGCAATTTTTAAGTGCTGGCGGAAGTGGCAGTATTGATGGAGCAATTGACGCTGTTGAATATTGTGCAATCAACGGTTTTCAAGTTTCAAACAATTCATGGGGTGGTGGCGGCTTCTCGCAAGCCTTATTTGATGTTATTCAAACAGCAGGAGATGACTTTGGCCATATTTTTGTGGCTGCTGCTGGCAATGCTGGTAGTTATGGTGCTTCATACCCAGGCGCATTGACTTGCGACAACATAATTTGTGTTGCCGCAACAGATATCAATGAGAATTTAGCTTCATTTAGTCAGTATCATCCTACAGAAGTAGATTTGGGCGCTCCCGGTGTAGATGTATTGAGTTCTACACCTGGAAACAACTATGAATACTACAGTGGTACATCGATGGCAACACCTCATGTTGCAGGTGGTGTTGGTTTGATTTACTCAGTTGTTGGGGGGACTTCATATGCTGAAGTTATAGACATTATTCTTTCAACAACGAGGCCACTCTCTAGCCTTAGTGGAAATTGTGCTACTGGTGGCGTTCTCAATATTTCAGAAGCACTTGACAATACATTCCTTGGACCTCAAATCACAATGCTTTCAGATATTCCCTCTGAGATGGACCCCAATATGCCGTTGCAGGTATCCGTATCTATTAATCCTCGCGAGGATATTCTTGTAAATGGTTCAGTGTATTTACACTATAGGACGGCCAGCTTTGGTAATTGGGTAGTGCAAGAGATGAACACTGATGGTTTTAATCAGTGGAATGGTGCTATTCCAGGCATGGATTGTAATGATGCGCCTGAATTTTACATTAGTTGTGAAGGCGAAGTCTCTGGAGCGGTAGAATTGCCATCAGGTGCTTCAGACGGTAACGCTTACAAATGGATGATTGGCTCGCAAATCATCTCCTACGATGACAACGGTGAATCGAATGGCGATTGGATTGTAACTGGCTCTGCAGTTGATGGCCAATGGAATCGCGGCGTTCCGATTAACTGTGATCGTGGTGATCCAAATTCTGATTATGACGGCTCGGGTTCATGTTGGCTAACCGATAACTCCTCTAGTGATGGCTGCAATAGTGATGTGGATGAAGGTTCAACTACATTGACCTCTGGGATCATTGATTTAACTAGTATAAATGATCCAATTTTGTCTTACGCGCGCTGGTTCCATAACTCTTCTGGTGGCTCGCCGAATACTGACACATTTGTCGTTGAGTGGTCATCTCAGACCACGCCTTGGACATTGCTTGAGAGCGTTGGGCCCTCTGGTGCTGATGTTAATGGCGGTTGGGTTCAAGCTACCTTTAACATTAACGATTTCGCTCCTGGTATTAATCAGATTCAATTGCGATTTACAGCGTCTGATGAAGGTGCAGATACCCAATCTGTAGTTGAAGCAGGCGTTGATGCGATTGTTGTGTCAGCTACAGAATGCGATGATGCAGCACCATGCCCCGCAGATACGAATGATGATGGTGTAGTAAACATTGGAGACCTACTTCTTATCATTGATAACTGGGGGCAAAGTGGTGGTACAGGTGATGTTAATGATGACAACATTGTCAATGTTTCGGATCTCTTGATGATGATTGCATCCTGGGGTAACTGCCCCTGACGTGATTGTCCTGTAACTCAAAATCACTAAACCTCTGAATAAAACTACTCAACCCCACTGCGATGGGCAGAGGGGTTGAGGGATTGGTTCTGGTTTAGTTGCAGTTCCCTTTACTCAGATGATTGACAATCTGACTCTGAGTGCAAATTTATTTATTGTCATTATATTATTCCCATTCTCCAGTCATTTCGTTATATTCTTGCCCAAGTCCC
>Ga0115000_10000792_pt1 | contig 29079 bp, 28 predicted proteins | sample ArcticOcean_MG_C_6_FD_89690 | JGI IMG/M metagenome (GOLD analysis project Ga0115000, IMG submission 89690) | Marine microbial communities from western Arctic Ocean - ArcticOcean_MG_CB8_128 | ecosystem: Environmental > Aquatic > Marine > Oceanic | place: Arctic Ocean: Canada Basin | collected...
AACAGTTGATGGTACAGAAAGGGATGGTGATTTTGCTTTTATTATCGCATGTAATACAAAATATGTCGGCAAGGATATGAAAATGGCGCCTAAAGCATTGATTGATGATGGGTTAATAGATTTAATCATTGTAAAAAAAGCCTCTAGCCTGACATTGTTTTCTGTGTTTCCCAAATTGTTCGACGGTACACATGTAAATCACGAGGCATGTGAGTATATTCATTGTAAAACCTTTTCAATTGATCCTATTGAAAAAGGAGAGTTAAATATTGATGGAGAGATTATTGGTACGTCCCCCGTATCTGTAAGTCTTGTTAAAGGTGGAATAGAACTTATAATATAATTTTAATATTATGATTATAGTAAATTAGTATATGAAAGAACTCAAAGGTAGGAAGTTAATTTTAATTTTAGGAGTCCCGTTAGGTATAGGTTGTCTTTATATCGGGAATCCAATCTTTGCCATTGTTACTACTTTGATTATGTTACTTGGCATTGATGAGTTCTTTAAAATGTGTGAATTAAAAGGTAGTTATCCAAATCGTATATTTGGATTTATTTTAACTGTTTTTATAGGATTGGCGTATTCTGGTGTTTATGCTCATGATCAAATTACTGTCTTGGGTTTAGCCTGCATGACAGTAATTAGTCTGTTTATTATTGAAATAGTGAACAATAAAAAAGAACCATTGCACAATATCGCAAACACAGTATTAGGTGTTATCTTTGTGCCAATTTTACTAGGATCATTAATTCATTTAAGACAGCTGGACCATATCTTTGATTCTAATATTACGCTATTGTTATTTATTTCTGTTTGGCTTTGCGATACAGCGGCTTTCTTTTTTGGAACCAAATTTGGTAAGAAAAAAATTCTTCCCAACATAAGTCCTAAGAAAAGTTGGGTTGGTTCTATTTCTGGATTTATTTTTTCGATGTTAACGTTTTTTATTGCGTATAAACTTGATTTTCTAGGACAGACATACTCTCTGGCTGATTGTATTATATTTGGTTTTATTTCGGGTGTCTTCGGTCAACTTGGCGATTTTGGGGAGTCACTTTTAAAACGAGATGTTGGAGTTAAGGACTCTGGAGATATCCTCAGGGGTCATGGTGGAATACTTGACCGCTTTGATTCCTTACTTTTTTCATCACCATTGATTTATATTTACCTTATAGTATTTAATCAATAAACAAAATTAACTTTTATCTTAAGAGAATATTAATTTGAAACTTCGTTCTATACTAGCTACTGATTGCGGCAGCACGACGACAAAAGCAATATTAATAGAGTTTGTAGATGGAGAGTATCGACTAACCTATAGAGGTGAGGCGCCTACTACTGTTGAGGCTCCATTTGAAGATGTGACTCGCGGTGTTTTGAATGCGACTATGGAGATTGAAGAGCTTTCTGGTCGTAAAATTTTAGAAGGCGAAAATATTATCACGCCTCAAAAAAAAAATATTGGTGTAGATATATACATTTCTACTAGCTCTGCTGGTGGAGGCCTCCAAATGATGGTCGCAGGTGTTGTTAAATCTATGACAGGCGAGAGCGCTGAACGCGCTGCGCTTGGTGCTGGGTCAATAGTAATGGATGTGCTTGCTTCAAATGATGGTCGAAAGCCCCATGAGAAAATCACCAGAATACGTCAATTAAGACCAGACATGATTTTACTTTCAGGTGGAATTGATGGTGGTACTACAAAGCATGTCGTAGCGCTTGCAGAAATTCTGGCCGCAGCAAACCCGCAGCCTAGATTAGGTCAAAATTATAAGCTCCCAGTTATTTATGCTGGAAATAAAGAAGCAATATCTGATATAAAAAAGACACTAGGTGACCTTACGGATCTTGATGTTACAGACAATATCAGACCCGTTTTAGAACAAGAAAATCTCAAGCCATCTAGAGATAAAATACATGACTTATTTATGGAACACGTCATGCAGCAAGCGCCTGGATATAAAAAATTGATGAGTTGGACAGATGCTCCTATTATGCCTACCCCCGGTGCTGTTGGTGCACTAATAGAGATGGTTGCAAAAAAAGAAAATATATCCGTTGTTGGTGTTGACATTGGAGGCGCGACCACAGATATATTTTCTGTTTTTCAAGATCAGTTTAATCGTACTGTTAGCGCAAACCTTGGCATGAGTTATTCAATTTGCAATGTACTTGCAGAGGCATCACTGCCCAATGTTCTTCGCTGGGTTCCCTTTGATCTAGATGAAAAAGAATTAACGAATAGAATAGGCAATAAAATGATTCGTCCAACGACAGTACCTCAAAGTCTTGAAGAACTCGTAATTGAGCAAGCAATTGCCAGAGAAGCATTAAGATTGTCTTTCATCCAGCATAAAGCCTTCGCGGTAAATCTTAAAGGAGTTCAAAAGGAACGAACTATTTCAGACGCTTTTGAACAATCAGATTCTGGTGAGTCTCTTGTAGATATGATGGAGCTTGACCTCATCATCGGTTCTGGTGGTGTTCTATCTCATGCGCCAAGGAGGGGGCAATCGACGAAAATGTTAATAGATAGTTTTTTGCCTGAAGGTGTCACTTCATTAGCTGTTGATTCTATTCTTATGATGCCTCAGTTAGGCGTAATGGCAAATATTGAAAACAAAGAAATTGCCGATCAGGCTAGAGTTGCTGCACTTGAAGTATTTGAAAAAGACTGCTTGATTCGTTTAGGGACTTGTATCGCACCTGTGGGTAAATTAATTGAAGGCGTCAGCATTCTAAATGTCGTTTTAGAGTTTGAAAATGGTGAAAAGAAAAATATTGATATTAATTTTGGAGATTTAATTCGAATTAAAGTAGGCTATGAAAAGGTTAAGGCAACCTTAACTCCAATAAAGGGCGTCAATGTCGGAGCTGGTTTGGGACAGCAAATAAATACAACCATCTATGGTGGGCAGGTCGGGATCATAATAGACGCTAGAGGTAGGCCTTTGAAAATAAAACAATCTTCTTCAGAGCGTATTTCAGATCTCAAAAAGTGGTCTGATGCTTTAAATGAATATCCAGAATTAGGTAAATAATATGGCGCACTCATATACACCTGGCCTGAAAGTCTTAAAAAATACAGAAATCTTGAAAGAGCGTAGACTTCCTCTTAAAGGCTCTGTTAATGCATTAGTGGGGGATGACGTTTCACCTGAAAGCGTTATTGCTAAAACAGATTTACCTGGGAATGTGCAAATGGTCAACGTGGCCAACCAGCTGAATGTTGATGCTTCTGACGTTGAGGCTGTTATGATAGCGAGCGAAGGCTCCCAAATAAGCAAAAATGAACTCATTGCTGAGACTAATGGTATTTTTGGGTATTTCAAGTCGCAGGTGCATAGTCCTGTTGATGGTAATGTCGAGTCAATCTCAAATATTACTGGACAGGTTGTAATTAGAGAAGCACCAATCCCTGTAGAGGTTGATGCTTATATAAAAGGAGTAGTGCATGAGGTTATTCATAATGAAGGTGTAGTGATAAAAAGCTATGGTTCCTTTGTTCAGGGTATTTTTGGTATTGGTGGTGAAAGCAGAGGTTCGATTAAGATGCTTTCCGAAACCAGGGACTCTGAAATTAGTGCAGAAATGATTAATTCTGAGCTCCAAGGACTGATTGTTGTTGGTGGAAGTTTTATTAGTTTAGAAGCATATAAAAAAGCTTTGAAGTGCAAGGTTGCTGGTGTCGTTGTCGGTGGCTTCAATTACTACGATTTAGAAGAAATTTTAGGCTACACATTAGGTGTGGCAATAACCGGTTCAGAAGACTTAATCACTTCTTTAATCGTAACTGAAGGTTATGGGAAAATTCAAATGGGACAGCAAACTTTTGATTTGTTAAGAGATAATAGTGGTCGACTGGCTTCTATTAATGGCGCTACTCAAATACGTGCGGGTGTAATAAGGCCTGAGATAATTATTCCCAACAACACTAGTAGAGAAGAGAATAGTGCTAGGGATGCCAAAAAAACGTCAGGAATGATCGAAGGTAGTCTAGTAAGAGTTATTCGTTCACCTAATTTTGGAGCAATAGGCGCTGTTAAAGAACTGCCAGCTGAACTAAGGAAGGTGGAGTCTGAGACAATGGTTCGAGTTGCTATTATAAAAATAGATAATAAACTATTCGAAATTCCACGTTCGAACTTAGAAGTTGTAGAGACAGACTAAGTTGCTACCTTTGGGGAAAGAAATTTTTGATGATAAAATATCTCAACAAGATATTGATTTTATTCATAGATTAGCAAAAAAAATCCAAGACTCGGGCTTTGTGACACCATCAATATTTTTTTTAGAGATGGTTAGGCCGCTGTCCTCATTAGGTGGACATATGATGGTTTTTATGGGCCCAATTATTAATGGCTTTGTTCAAACTGATGGATATTATAGGGCCGCAGACTTGTTAAATAAAAAAGAGTCTTTATCAATATTATTAGATGAAATTGAGCGCATTGAGATGTTAGATTTAAAAGATGAGTTTAAGGAAAATATTTGAAGGATAGAAATTTTTGGATAGTAATCGCTCTGATTACCGTTGTTTTTCTAGTTTATTGGTTACTAGGTCATCCTTATTTTATTACGGAAAGAGCTGTAATGCTATTTTCTATTATATCTCTTAGTGCTACGCTGATGTATTATATCAGAGCAGCAGAAAGAGGAGAAGAATTCTATTTAAGACCAATTCCAGCGCTCAAGGCTGTTGAAGAAGCTGTGGGTCGATCTACTGAAATGGGTAGGCCAATTTTATACGTCCCAGGCATTCAAGATATGGATCAAGTCGAAACAGTTGCTGGAGTAGTTGTTCTTGGTCATGTTGCGAGGATGACAGCTCGTTATGAGACCAGTTTAAATGTCCCGGTGTCGAGATCAATTGTAATGAAAGCTGCTAGGGAAGCTTGTAGAGAAGCTTACATGGTTGAGGGTAGACCAGATATGTTTAATGAGGATATGGTTCATTATATGACAGATGATCAGTTTGCTTATGCAGCTGGTGTTAATGGTATCATGGTTCGTGAAAAGCCAGCTGCCTGTATGTATATGGGTAAGTTTTATGCTGAATCTCTTATTCTTGCTGAAACTGGAAATTCTATTGGAGCTATTCAGATAGCAGGTACTGCTTCTCAAGCCCAGATACCTTTTTTTGTGACAGCCTGTGATTATACGCTTATAGGTGAAGAATTTTTTGCGGCTAGTGCGTACCTTAGTCAAAAACCTGAGTTAATTGGTGGTGTTAAGGGACAAGATATGATTAAACTGGTTGTCATTGCAATTATTGTCTTTTCTATGGTCATGATGACGATTTTCGAATCAACTGGATTCGGTTTTAATATTTTAGAGTATTTAACAATAAGGTAGTCGTTTATGTTTTGGAAAAGACAGATACCGATATTCATTGTAACTGTAATCGGTTCGATTACTCTTTTTGGTTGGTTTATTGATCAGCCAAATGTCAAAGAGTTTGTTGGTGATGATGCAACGCAGTGGTTTGACGTTCTAGCTAGTTTTGCAATTATTCTTGGAGCCTTAAACCTTATTAAATTACAATTGCAGAAAGTATTATATCAAAAGCCAGGTTGGCTGTATAGTGTTGTAGCAGTCTTTGGTTTTGTTTTTGCAATTATTGCAGGTTTCTTTGTAAAAGGAGTTGATGATTCGGTTGCTCAGTGGGGTGCTCACGTTACTTCGGATGGAACGCTTTTTAAATGGATGTTTGATTATGTTTTTTCTCCTATGTCAGCAACAATGTTCTCTTTATTAGCATTTTTTGTTGCTTCAGCTTCTTATAGGGCTTTTAGAATACGAAATTTTGAGGCGACTCTCCTTCTGGCGTCGGGTATCATTATTATGGTTGGTAGGGTCCCCATTGGTGGTATTATATCCTCATGGTTTATCATGTATTTAATTGTTCTTTGTCTTGGCATTTATGTAAATAGTTTGAAGCAGGATATGAAAATCACTTTTGTCTTTGTTGCTGTAGGTGTTTCTGTGGTAACGATAGGCGGATTTATTACAGGTTGGCCAATAGATCAACCAGGTATCTTTTATCTTCCATCTATTCAAGAGTGGATTTATTATTATCCTAATGTTGCTGGCGCTCGAGCAATAATGATTGGAATTGGATTAGGCATATTCGCGACCTCAATTCGATATATCCTTGGTATAGAAAGGTCTTACATCGGTGAGTAGATTGAATAAAATAGAAGATATTTTTTTAAAAATCGGTAGCGTTGATCGAAGATGGATTTTTATTATCATTGCGATCGTTGTAATTGTGCCTATACTTGTTCCAATTGGACTTCCAATTCGAGCAACAGATACTTCTAAAAAAGTCTATGATGCTATAGAGGCGCTTCCTAAAGGTTCAAACGTTTTACTGTCTATTGAATACAGCCCAAGTACAAAACCGGAAAATCATCCGATGACTATTAGCATTATGAGGCATTTATTTAGAAATAATCAAAAGGTCTACATTACTTGTTTATGGCCTGACGGACAGTTTATGGCCCAAGATGCTTTAAAGCAAGTTGCAGAAGGTGAATTTAATAAAATATACGGTGAGGATTATGTACTCCTAGGCTACAGGCCTGGTGGGGAAGCAGTAGTTAAGGGTATTGTTAGCAATATTCGAAAGTTATTTTCTGTTGATGCAAGGCAGACAAAAGTCGATGACATTCCGATGATGGATGGAATTACTAATTTTAAAGATTTTGATTTCCTATTTAGCGCATCTGCGGGCTACCCTGGAACGATAGAGTGGGTTCAGTATGCAGCAGACCCTACTGGAGTACCTATGAGTTCAGGAGTTACGTCTATTCAGGTTAATGAGGTTATGCCTTATGTACAATCTGGCCAAATGGTAGGAGTTCTAGCTGGGATGCCTGGAGCCGCTGAATATGAATCTTTGATAAATCAAAAAGGCTCTGCTACTAGTGGGATGGATGCACAATCAGTAGCTCACTTAGTAATTGTACTGTTTATTGTACTTGGTAATATTTCGTTTTTCATTGAACGGAAAAGATCGAAAAAGTATTAAGGTAAAATAATGGAATTTTCAGCCATACTAGGTGCTTGGGTAGCCACGTTTTTAACGATTGGTATTTTTTCTTATCTTTATAAAGATAATCCTTTCTATAAGGTAGCTGAACATCTTTTTGTAGGTGTATCAGCTGGGTATCTGTTATCACTTGGCTTCTGGACTCAGCTGCAGCCAAACTTGTTTGGGCGTCTTTTTCCTGCGAAACACTACGACCCAGATACTATTACATATACCATTTACAATGTACTTAGCTTTTTTTCTAGTACTATTTTCCCTGAAGGTGGAATTGATAAAGGGCATGACCAGCATTTAACCTATCTAATTCCTTTAGTTCTGGGGGTGATGATGTTATTAAGCCTTATACCTAGGCTTAGTTGGATGGCTCGTTGGGGTATAGCCTATGTTGTTGGTATGGCTGCAGGCTTGAAAGCGTATGGCTACTTGAATTCAAATGTTCTTGGTCAAATTAAAGGTACTGCGGTTAATTTGTTTGACTTCAATTTGCCTATTTTTAGTCTTTCATCGCCTTCCATTTTTAATAATTTAATCATTTTTGTTGGGACAATATGCGGACTTCTGTATTTTTATTTTTCAAAGGAACACAAAGGCCTTCTTGGGAAGGCGTCAAAAATAGGTATTTATTTCTTAATGATAAGTTTTGGTGCCTCTTTCGGCTTTGCTGTCATGGGTCGAATTTCTCTGCTTATCGGTAGGTTTACTGATCTAATAAAATTCTCTGGTAGCGACTATAGCTATGCTACGTTTTGGGTTTTATTAATTATCGTGAGTGCTCTTGGTTATGCCGCATATCAAGAAAAAGATGCTGATACTTTAGCATCTACAGATAATGTTGACTCTTCTACTAAATAGGAATAATTCCTCAATTGGTTCCTTTTTTTATTAATTACAAAAGATAGAGAGGTTTTATGTCAGAGTTGTGGATTGATGGTTATGGTGACGACTTAAGTGTTGACGGTATTAGAATTGGTGACTTGACACCACACGAGCATGAAAAAATAGAAAAAGAAAAAGGCGGACAAAATTACGCTCCGCTTGAAAATGTAGTAATCTCAAAAGTCAAAGATTCTTCAACCTTAATAGCCAGAAAGCCGGACCCTAACGATATTACTAAATATATTGAAGAAGAGATATTAGATGGTCTATGTTGCTATTCGGCTGTAAACCAAGGTCAGTTAAATCAAACAATTGTGAAAGCAGTTATTAAGCATTTGGAAGAAGAAAAACTGCCCACAGTTCCAAGGTCTATCAGGCACAAGTATATGAGTGCATTTTTACTTTCTGCAACTGCTATTACAGGTATGGATAGAGTTATTCCAAAGGTTGCTGGAGTTGAATCTTGGGAGCTTTCATTTAAAATTTGTAGAAGATGGGGTTATGAAGTAAAAGGTATTCCATCGAATGAAGCTATAGTGGTCGGTGCAACTGGAAACTTTCATGGTCGTTCTTTAGCTGCGGTTTCATTTTCAGATGATCCTGATTCTAAAGAAAACTTTGGCCCATTTGTTCCTGGTATAGAATTAGTTCCCTATAATGATGTCGAAGCATTGCAACAACTCTTTGAAAAAAAAGGAGAATATATTGCTGCATATATGGTTGAACCAATTCAAGGAGAAGCGGGAGTAATCGTACCTGATGATGACTATTTTATAAAAGTTTCTGAGTTGTGTAAAAAGCATAATATTTTATTATCGATGGATGAGGTTCAGACTGGTTTTGGAAGAACAGGTAGAAATTTTGCTCATCAATTATTTGGAGTAAAACCAGATATCATGGGTTGCGGTAAAGCTGCCGGTGGTGGGATTCTACCAGTGTCTTTTGTGGCCGGAAGAGACGATGTGCTTGGCTTGTTAACACCGGGGTCTGAGGGCTCAACATTTGGTGGATACCCACTTGCATCTGTTGTCGGTACGTATGCTATTAAGGTAATGGTTGATGCTAACTTAGCTGAAAAAGCAGAAGTTCGAGGCGCGCAGCTAATGAATAATCTTAGAGATATTCAAAGCCATTATCCAGATAAAATAAAAGAAGTAAGAGGAAAGGGGCTTCTAACAGCATTTGAAATGTTTGATGAAAAAAGGTTAGATGGTCATAAAGTTTCTGTTGGATTGATGGATTGCGGTGTTTACGCTAAAGAAACTCATCGAACCACTGTAAGGTTAGCTCCTGCATTAACAATAGAAAGTGAGCAAATAGAATTGCTTTCTAGCGCAGTCAAAGATGTGGTTGCATCACTATAATTAGGGTAGGCATAAAATGAATTCAATATTAGAAAAACTCAATATTAAAGAAGATAACTACGGAGCATGTTCTGGTCCTGGTGGTTGGATGAAAAATAGTAGTTCAAAAAAAATAGCTTCCATCAATCCAGCAACTGGAAAAATCATTGCTTCTGTTTTTGAATCAACTATTGATGATTGTAACGCAATCGTAAAAAAGTCTGGAGATGCTTACAAAGAATGGCGAAAAGTACCAGCGCCTATTCGTGGCCAGCTTGTTCGCGAAATGGCAGAAGCTTTAAGGGATTACAAAGACCCATTAGGTAGCCTTGTTGCGCTTGAAATGGGTAAGATAAAACAAGAAGGTGACGGTGAAGTTCAGGAAATGATTGATATCGCAGACTTTGCAGTTGGGCAATCAAGAATGTTATATGGTAAAACAATGCATTCTGAAAGGCCACAACATAGAATGTACGAACAATGGCATCCAATCGGGCCAGTAGGTGTTATCAGTGCATTTAACTTTCCAGTAGCTGTTTGGAGTTGGAATGCTTTTTTAGCTGCGATTTGTGGAAACACTACGATTTGGAAGCCATCTGAGCAAGCTCCTCTTTGTGCAATAGCAGTTCAAAATATTTGCAATGAGGTTTTAAAAATTAATGATGTTCCTGATATCTTTAGTTTGATAATAGGTGACGGTTCTACTGTTGGGGAGCATCTTATAAACGATAAATCTGTTCCCTTAATTTCTTTTACCGGATCTACAAGCGTAGGAAGGCATGTGAGTGAAATAGTCTCATCTAGATTTGGCAAGGCAATCCTTGAATTGGGCGGTAATAATTGTATTGTCGTCGATGAATCAGCTGATATGAGTATGGTTGTTCCTGCAATTGTTTTTGGCGCTGTCGGGACAGCAGGTCAAAGATGCACTAGTACACGCAGAATTATTGTTCATGAAAATATTTATGACGACCTTATTGAGAAAGTCACGTCTGCTTACAAACAGGTAAAAATTGGTGATCCCTTAAAAAAAGACACTTTGATGGGACCTTTAGTAAACGAGAAAGCTGTTTCAGATCATTTTTCAGCGATAGATAAGGCAATTTCTTCAGGAGGGAAAATTTTATTTGGCGGAAATCGGCTTTCAAAAGACGGGTCATTTGTTGAGCCAGTAATTATTGAAGCAAAAAATGAATGGAGCATTGTTCAGGAGGAAACATTCACTCCGATTCTTTATATGATGAAATATAAAGACCTAGCAGATGCGATAAGAATGCACAATGATGTCCCCCAAGGCTTGTCTTCTGCAATTTTTACATTGAATATTAAAAACGCGGAAGCCTTTTTATCTTCCGTGGGTAGTGATTGTGGCATCGCAAATATAAACATTGGTACCTCTGGTGCTGAAATCGGCGGTGCTTTTGGAGGAGAAAAAGAGACTGGTGGTGGCCGTGAGTCTGGGTCTGATTCTTGGAAGCAGTATATGCGCCGACAAACAAATACAATAAATTGGGGTTCTGACCTACCACTGGCTCAAGGTATTGAGTTTAATTTAGGAGAATAATATGAAATATTCTGACGTTCATAAAGTAATTGGTAATCATATGCTTGCAGACGGTATGTCTCCAGTAATTGACCTAGAAAAAAGTCATGGTAGCTGGCTAGTTGATGGCACTAATGACGATGAATACTTAGATCTTTTTTCGATGTTTGCATCTTTATCAGTAGGGTATAATCACCCGTATGTTTTAGAAAATAAAAACCGATTGCTTGCTAGTGCTATTAATAAGCCTACTAATTCAGACATTTATTCTTTAGCAATGGCGGAATTTGTGGATACTATGGGCAGAGTGGCACAACCTGATTATTTGCCTCATTCATTTTATGTCTCAGGCGGCGCACTTGCTGTAGAGAATGCTTTAAAAGCTGCATTTGATTGGAAAGTAAGAAAAAATATTGAAAAGGGTCATGGTGAAATTGGTTCGCAAGTATTGCATTTTGAGAAATGTTTTCATGGTCGTTCTGGTTATACAATGTCTCTAACTGACTCTCCGGATCCAAGAAAAGTAATGTATTTCCCAAAATTTGATTGGCCTCGAGTTACTACTCCTAATGTTAATTTTCCTATAAATGATGAGAACGTGGCTGATGTTATAGCTAGAGAAACTATTTCCTTAAATCAAATTAAAGATGCTATTTTAAAAAACCCAAACGACATAGCTTGCATTATAATTGAGCCAATACAAGGTGAGGGTGGCGACAATCATTTTAGGCCTGAATTTTTGATAGCCCTAAAACTGTTGTGCCTAGAAAATGATATGCTATTGATTTTTGATGAGGTTCAAACTGGTGCTGGCATTACCGGTGAAATGTGGGCTCATCAAGCAATATGTAGAGTGAATTGTGATTGTGGCTCTAAAAATAGGTGTATGCCAATGGAGCCAGATATTATAAGCTTTGGCAAGAAAACTCAATGCTGTGGTATCTTTGCTGGTGATAGAATTAATGAAGTGGAAAACAATGTATTTCATGAGTCTAGTCGTATTAATTCTACTTGGGGTGGAAATCTGGTTGATATGGTTAGGTTTACAATTTATCTAGAAATTATTGAGCATGAAAAACTTGTAAATAATGCTAAGCAGAATGGTAATTATCTTTTAGATCAATTGAAAAACATTCAAATAGATTATTCGGATTTGGTATCAAATGCTAGAGGAAAAGGTCTGTTTTGTGCTTTTGACCTTCCATCTTCAAACCATAGGGACAAGCTAGTTTCAACACTAATGGAAAATAAAGTCATTGTTCTCGGTTCAGGTCAAAAATCTATACGATTTAGACCGCATTTGAATATTACCAAAGATGATATAAATATTGGTATAGATGCCATAAAAAAATGTTTAAACAAATTAAAAATTGATTAAAAACAATATTGGTACTTTGTACCTAGTATCTACGCCCATAGGGAACTTGGAAGATATTACGTATAGGGCTGTGGATACCCTAAAGGCAGTGGATTTGATAGCTGCTGAAGATACTAGAAGGTCAAAAATTCTTTTATCTCGATATAGTATAAATACAAAAATGATAAGTTATTATGAGCACAACAAATTCCAACGTTTATCAAAAATAGAGGAAGTATTAAAAAACAACTATAACGTTGCGGTGATAACAGATGCGGGTACACCCGCAATATCAGACCCCGCATATAAGTTAGTTCGAAGAGCTATTGAAATTGGTAGTAAAGTGGAGGCAATTCCAGGAGCGTCTGCTGTTTTAGCATCTTTAGTAAGCTCAGGTCTTCCTACTGACAGATTTATATTTGAAGGTTTTTTACCGCCAAAAAAAGGTCGCAAAAAAATAATTGAAAACCTAAAAGATATTGAGGCAACAATCATTTTTTATGAAAATAGCAACCGGCTTAAAAGAACGGTTAAGCAATTGTATGAAATACTTGGTGACAGACCCGCTGTAATAAGCAGAGAGATTACGAAAATCTATGAAGAGATAATTAGAGGAACCTTATCAAGCCTTTTAGAAATTCTTGAAACAAAAACATATAAAGGTGAGTGCGTTTTGCTTGTTAGTAAAGACGACAAAAATATTTATTTTGACTAAAAACTACTTTATAACATTTGAAGGTATTGATGGTTCAGGGAAGTCTACACAGGCAAAAGTACTAGTTGACAAACTGAAATCATTGAAATTAGAAACTCTTTTTCTTAGAGAGCCTGGAGGTACCACGATATCAGAGGAAATACGATCAGTGTTACTAAATAATAGGAAAGATGAGATGTCATCTAGGTCAGAAGCATTATTAATGTGCGCTAGTAGAGCACAATTAACAAAAGATATTATTAATCCAGCATTAAAAGGGGGTAAGTGGATAGTTGCGGATAGATATGCAGATTCCACATTGGCATATCAAGGTGGTGGCAGAGGTATCAACTTAGATTGGCTCATTAAATTAAATCAGTTTGCAACTTATGGATTAGAACCGGATTTGACTTTTTATATTGATATTGATCCTGAGGTGGGATTCCAAAGGCGCAAGGACTTATCCTCTGATAGAATTGAAAGTGCTGGCTTAGACTTTCAAAAAGATATCAGGCAGAAGTATTTAGAAATCGTAGATAATTTTGATGAAAGATGCGTAACAATAGATGGTAATTTAGGCGTTGATGAAATTTCCGATTACATTTGGAAAGTGACTAAAAGCAGGACTTTTAATGAAAATATCTAGCATGAAAATAAAAACTTTTTTTATAATTTTTTTTTCATTTGTTGCAATTGCAGCTACAAAGCAGGATATCTACAGAAAAATAAAAGATAGTCAAAGAACCATTAATAGTGTTTACAAATATCTAATTACCCACTACGTTGATGACATAGATCTTGAAAAGTTCACCAAAATGAGCATTGATAACATTCTGTCGGATCTTGACCCATATACTGTATATCTTGTAGATGATCAAAAAAGTAGTCTAGATATGTTAACAAATGGTCAATATGGTGGAATAGGTATACAAATTGGTAAAAGAGATGATGTCATTACAGTGATAGCTCCTACAGAAGATTCGCCTGCAAAAAGAGCAGGTATAATGGCTGGTGATGTACTAATCAAAATAGATGGAAATGATACGAAATCGATGTCTATGGATGATGCTGCTAAGTTAATTAGAGGGAAAAAAGGAACGGATGTTATACTTACTATTGAGCGGTTTAGTGAAGGTGCTCCTTTAGATTTCACGTTAACTAGAGAAGATATACCAGTAAAAGATGTTAGTTATTATGGCATGTTAGATGAGACTATTGGCTATGTAAGGTTGAACAGATTCTCTAAAAATTCAGCAATAGAAGTTGAAAAAGCTATTTCTAGTTTATCAAGTAATGATCTCTCCAGTATAGTTTTAGACCTTAGAGATAACCCAGGGGGGCTACTCAACTCTGCTGTGTCAATTTTAGATATGTTTATTGAGAAGGATGAGTTACTAGTATGGACTGCGGGTAAAGCTAGGCAGTCAAATAAAAAATATTTTAGTAAAAACGACCCAATTATTTCTGATGACATCCAAATAGCTGTATTAATTAATGGCGGTAGTGCATCCGCAAGTGAAATTGTTGCTGGAGTTATTCAGGATTTAGATAGAGGTGTTGTAGTTGGTCGCCAATCTTTCGGTAAAGGATTGGTTCAAACTGTTTACAATCTGGACAGAAATAAAGCTTTAAAGGTTACGACAGCAAAGTATTACATACCTAGTGGTAGGTTGATTCAAAGAGCCGGCTATTTACCTGAAGAGATTTTAGCGGACACTGTAACAGCAGACTCCTTATTCGAAACCATAGGTGGTCGCGTGGTAAAAGGCGGAAAAGGGATAACTCCTGACTATGTAATTGAGAACGATGAAAGGAAGCCAATTCTTTTTGCTAGTCTTCGAAAAGGATTATTCTTTTCATATGTTCAAAAAAACAAACATTTATACGACTCTTTTGAAAGTGTGAAAAACGATCCTGTTTTAATATCAAAAGTAGAAAATTATATAATGAGTCACGAAGAGGATCTAGAAATCAAGCTAGATGGGGAAAATAACTATCTCGATGCTAGAGAAAATCTTATACAACTAGATAGTAATGACATATCCATAACAGGAGCAATTGAATTATTAGATTCTTATTTTGAAGAAAAAGCAATTACTCAGTTTGATAGAGAAAAAAATGATATTAACGAATGGATGCTAATGGAGTTCGCAAAGCATTTTGATGGTGAAGAGGGCAGAATGAACGTTTCTAAAACCATCGATAATGATATTTCAAAAGCGATGAGTATATTAGAAGATCCATTTACCTATAGAGATGTATTTATTCAGTGATAAATTTTGTAATTTTTGATATGAAAAGGGTGATTAGCTCAGTTGGTTAGAGCGCTACGTTGACATCGTAGAGGTCGGCGGTTCGAATCCGCCATCGCCCACATTTTTATGAAAAACATTAAAATAAAACTTCCAGATAATTCTTATAAGAGTGTCCCAGTTGGCATTACGCCTCAAGGAGTAGCTGAAATTATTGGGCCAGGTCTTGCGCGTGCAGTTGTTGTTGCAAAAATTGATGGTGTTTTGAAAGATTTAAATTTCTCTATAGATAATGACTGCAATCTAGAACTTTTTACGGGCGATACTGCTGAGGGGCATGATACTCTTTTGCATTCTACAGCCCACCTTTTGGCTCAAGCTGTTAAAGATATATTCCCTCAAGCTAAAGTCACAATTGGACCAACTATTGAAAATGGTTTTTACTATGATTTTGACGTAGAGACTCCTTTTACTGATGAAGTTATTCAAAATATTGAAAAAAGAATGAAAGAGTTAGCAAAGTCTTCGCAAGAAATATCAAGAATGGAAATTTCTGCATCAGATGCGGTCAAAATGTTTGACCAAATGGGTGAGTCTTATAAAGTAGAAATTATCCAAGAAATCGACCCCAATGATATTATATCTGCTTATACGCAGACTGACTTCACTGACCTTTGTAGGGGGCCACATGTTTCAAATACTTCTAAAATTAAATATTTTAAGTTACTGTCAACATCAGGTGCATACTGGCGAGGTGATGAAAAAAATAAAATGCTTCAAAGAATATATGGGACAGTTTTCGCTAGTAAAGATGCGTTAAAAACACATCTGCATAATTTAGAAGAAGCAAAAAAACGAGATCACCGTAAGCTTGGTAAAGAACTTAACCTTTTTGCCTTTGATGAAGAGGTCGGGCCTGGCCTGCCGCTATGGTTACCAAATGGCACAGTTATGATTGAAGAACTCGAAAAGCTTGCTAAAATGACTGAAAAAAGAGCTGGTTTTGATCAAGTGAGAACGCCTCATTTAACTAAAGGTACTATCTATGAGCGTTCCGGGCACTTAGAACACTATAAAGACTCTATGTATCCAGAGATGAGTATCGATGGAGCAGACTATTATGTAAAACCTATGAATTGTCCCCATCATCATAAAATCTTTTCTGCAATTCCAAGGAGTTATAGAGATATGCCAGTTCGTCTTTCAGAATATGGCACTTGTTACAGGTATGAAAAATCTGGGCAACTTTTTGGTTTGATGCGAGTTCGAAGTTTACAAATGAATGATGCGCATATCTATTGCAGCACAGATCAGTTTAAAGAAGAATTTATAAATGTATGCAAAATGTATATAGAATACTTTGATCTTTTTGATATAAAAAAATATACAATGCGTTTAAGCCTTCATGATAAAAAGCACCTTGGTGATAAGTATGTTGACGAGCCTGAACTTTGGTTAGAAACGGAACAGTGTGTAAGAGAAGCTCTTGATGAGGGTGGATTTAACTATATCGAGGTCCCTGGTGAAGCGGCTTTTTACGGACCGAAAATTGATGTCCAAGTATGGAGTGCGATAGGAAAAGAGTTTACTCTAGCTACGAACCAGGTTGATTTTGTTGTGCCAAAGAGATTCGACCTAACTTATAAAGATAAAGATGGCACTAAGCAGACTCCGATATGTATCCACAGAGCGCCACTAAGTACACATGAAAGATTTATAGGCTTCTTAATAGAACATTTTGGTGGAAACTTCCCATTATGGCTTGCTCCTACGCAGGTTTCGATTCTACCCATTTCTGATAAAGTTAATGATTATGCAAAAAATATCACAAACAAGTTACTTGATCTCGATATTCGTGCTGTATTAGATGATAGGTCAGATAAGATAGGCGCGAAGATTAGAAAGGCGGAGATTAGTAGAATTAATGTTATGCTAATAGTCGGACCAAAAGAGCAAGAAAACAATACAGTTTCAGTTCGAAGAAAGTTTTCGGGAGACTTAGGAAGTGTCGATCAAGACATATTAATTTCAAGCCTTGTAAATGAAATAAAAGATAGGAGTTTAACTCATAGCTAAAAAACAGACGCCACGATTAAATGAAAGAATAACTGCAAAAGAAGTTCGTTTAATTAGCGTAGATGGTGAGCAGTTAGGAATAGTTTCGACAGAAGATGCTATTGAAAAAGCACAAGATGATGGTTTGGATCTTATGGAGGTTTCCCCCAATGCAGATCCGCCTGTATGCCGCATAGTGAACTTTGGAAAGCTGAAGTATGAAGAAAAAAAGAAGATTCAAATAAATAAAAAGAAACAACATGTAATTAAGTTAAAAGAAATTAGACTAAGACCTCGTATTGAAGATCATGATTTAACGACAAAGTTAAATATGGGGAAAAAGTTTTTAAATGATGGATGTAAACTAAAAATTACCTTAATTTTTAGAGGTAGAGAATTATCTAGAATTGATCTAGGAAAAGATGTTATGGATAGAGTCATAGAAGAATTATCCTCTATTGCGGAAGTAGAAAAAGACATCCCATTAGAAGGAAGAAGAATGTCGGTTGTTTTATCAGCCAAACAATAAAGGGTTATTATGCCAAAAATGAAAACAAGACGTGGTGCTGCTAAACGTTTCAAATTAACAGCATCAGGTAAACTCAAAAGAAATAAAGCAAACCATAGACACATGCTTGTTCGTCGTTCCAATAAAGCAAAACGCAATATGAGGCAAAGCGACTTTGTAGCTGCTGGAGATCGTAGGAATGTTCGACGTATGCTATGTGTTTAGTTTAGGAGATTAAAATATGCCACGCTCAAATAGTTCCGTACCTAGACATCGCAGGCATCGGAAAATAATAAAACAGGCCAAGGGTTACTATGGTGCTCGGAGCCGGACGTTCAAGTCAGCAAAAGACGCAGTTGTTAGGGCTGGTTTATATGCATATAGAGACAGAAGACAAAGGAAACGTCAGTTTCGGCGTTTATGGATCGTACGTATCAACGCCGCTTGTAGACTTAATGATATAACATATTCAGCATTTATCAACGCATTGAATATTAAAGGGATTGAACTAAATAGAAAAGTTCTTGCAGATCTTGCTCTTCAAGATCCGCAGTCATTCACCGCTCTGGTGGATTCTATCAAGAATTAGTAATGTCCTTAAAGGATAGTCTTGAATCGGTTGAAAATGATTTTTTAACCGATTTTGCTAAAACTTCTAGTGCTTCGGATGGCGTTGCTTTAAAACAGAAATATCTTAGCCGAAATGGTCTGGTTACTAATTTGTTTAAGCAGTTAGGTCAAGTGTCTAAGGATGAAAAACCACTGCTTGGTCAGTTATTAAATCAGTTGAAAATTGATCTAAGCACCAAACTTGATTCCCTTGATAGTAGTTCTAACTCTGGTCCTGATTCTCTATCTGTAGATATTGCTATGCCAGGCAAAATATACCCCGAAGGCTCTATTCACGTTCTGGAACAAACAATGCTTGATATTAAGAAAATATTTGCCGAAATAGGTTTCAATATCGCATATGGTCCGGAAATTGATGACGATTATCATAATTTCACAGCATTAAATGTCCCCGAACATCATCCTGCTCGCGATATGCAAGATACTTTTTTTGTTGATAATGATATAGTTTTAAGGACACATACTTCAAATGTTCAAATTCATTTAATGGAAGAGGAAGAGCCTCCTTTGAGATTTATAGTTCCTGGGCGAGTATACAGAAACGAGGCTATTAGTTATAAAAGTTATTGCCTTTTTCATCAAGTCGAGGGTTTGTTTGTTGATAAAAACGTTAGTTTTGCTCAACTTAAAGGCTGTTTAGAATATTTTGCGAAAAAAATGTTTGGAACAGATCGTAAAATGCGATGGCGGCCAAGCTATTTTCCTTTTACAGAGCCTAGCGCTGAAGTAGATATTTGGGACGAACAACGTAACCAGTGGATGGAAATTTTAGGTTGTGGTATGGTAGACCCAGAGGTATTTAAAAGTGTCGGGTATGACACAAATATCTGGAAAGGGTACGCTTTTGGAATGGGTGTTGAGCGAATAGCAATGTTAAAACATGACATTGATGATATTCGATTGTTTTACAATGGTGACGTTAGGTTCCTTAGGCAGTTCTAATGATAGTTTCAATTGATTGGCTAAAAGATTTTGTAGATATAAGAGAATCGCCTGAGGAGTTAGCAGAAATTCTATCTTCGGTGGGTTTAGAAGCAGAATATATTAACTCATTCAGCGAGATAAGTAATGTCGTTATTGGTAAAGTGATTTCAGTCGAAAGTCATCCGAATGCAGATAGGCTAAATGTCTGTATTGTAAATGATGGAAAGAAAGACTATCAAGTCGTTTGCGGTGCGCCAAATGTTCAAACAGGCCAAACCATTGCTTATGCAAAAATAGGTTCTACACTTCCGGGCGGATTTAAATTAGAAAAAATTAAATTGAGAGGTGTTGATTCCAGCGGAATGATATGTTCTGCAAAGGAATTAAATATTAGCGAAGAGCATGATGGAATATTAGTTCTGCCTGTAACCTGTATCGTTGGAGGTGATTTTTTTAAAGAATATGGCTATAAATATTTAAATATTGAGCTAGATATAACCCCTAATAGACCCGATGCGTTTTCTCATTATGGCGTAGCTAGAGACATATCTGTGATTCTAGATAGGGATTTAGCCGTTCCTTTTTTACATTCAAAAGAGACAAACTCCAAACCTAGTTTTAATTTATCTATTGATAACGAAAATGACTGTCCTCGATACGTCGGCGGGGTTCTATCAAATGTTAGTGTCAAACCTAGCCCACAATGGATGCAAGAAAGATTAATGGCCGTAGGGCAGAGACCAATAAATAATTTAGTAGATATTTCAAATTATGTATTAATGGAGATGGGACAGCCCACTCATATTTTTGATTGGGATAAAGTTCAAAGAAATGATATTTTGATTCGTAGGGCTAAAAATAAAGAAACTATTAAAACGCTCGATCAAAACTCTTTTGAACTTGATGAAACTCATTTAATTATATCCGATGGCATAAATCCTATTGCCATTGCGGGTGTCATTGGAGGTTTAGAAAGCGCTGTAGACAAAAAAACTTCAACTATTTTTATTGAAAGCGCTTATTTCGATCCTATTACGGTTCGTAAATCTTCTAAATCCTTGCGATTAAGTACGGAGGCCTCAAAAAGATTTGAAAGAGGTGCTGATCCTGAGATTGCAGCAAATGCTTTTTGGAGAATCGTTGCTTTAGTAGAAGAATATGCAGGCGGAAAATTTTCTGGTGATTTTCTAGATTTGTCATCAAAAAAGACAAACATAAAGGCGATTCGTTTAAGGTTATCTGAAGTAACTCAAATTATTGGTATGGAGATTGAGACTGAAAAGGTTTTAGCTGTTCTGAAAGGCATAGGTTGTGATGTGTCAATACTGGATAATAGTGAGTTTGATTGTATTCCGCCATCATACCGCCCAGATATAGCAAGAGAGATAGATCTAATAGAAGAAATAGCCCGCATATTTGGTTATGATAATATCACTGTAGATAATTCTCTTTATGGCGAAATGCTTATTCAAGAAAGTGATCCTCAGTTTTACTTGCAAAAATATAGAGAGACACTATCAGGGTTAGGTTTTTTTCAGCATTTTTCTAATTCTCTTCAAAATAAAACAACTGCTAATTTATTTAGTGGAAATTCAATTGCTATGATGAATCCGCTTAATAAAGATATGGCTTATTTAAGAACGTCATTACTTCCTAACTTAGTTAAAGCTGCACATCTAAATATTAAAAATTCAGCTAAATCATTCAGACTTTATGAATTAGCAAATGTTCATAATCAGTCAGGTAAAAAACTCAACCAAATGAGTGAAGAAATTCGTTTAGCTGGAATTATATTTGGTAATGAACAGCAATCTACTGTTCATACAGATGAATTACTGTTTGATGTATTTTCGTTAAAGGGCATTCTAGCTTCTTTGCTTGGTCAAAAAATCTATAATAATTTAGATATTGATAATTATGATGGTGATTATTATGAATATGGCTTTACAATATCCTATAATAGTGAAGAAATTGGTTCTTTTGGTAAATTATCAAAAATATTATTTAAAACACTTAAAGTAGAAATATCTGAGATGTTTGCATTTGATATTAGTATTGAAAAATTAAACTTTACCAAAAGTGTTACAAAATTTGAGACTATAAATACACTCCCAAAAATTGCGAGGCGAATAAATTTAGTGATTAATCAAAAGGAAAGCATAAAACCGATATTGGACCTAATAAAAGATAAGGCTGGCAGAGATTTAATTGATTATTATCCTGTCGAAATATTTGAGGATGTTGAAAGTTTAGGGGAAGATAATAAAAGTGTTGTTTTTGAAATGGTATTTCAACACAAAGAAAAAACACTTGAAGATAACGATGTAAACCCAATTATTGATGAAATTATAGATATTGCTGAAAAGAGTTTTAATGCTAAATTAAGAGTATGAATGATTCGAATTTATTAAATGAGCTAGAGCAAAAAATTGTTGGTCTTGTTACTGCATTGAAAACAGAAAAAGACAAGAATGATAAAAACAGTGGGAATGTAATAGAATCACAAAAACTTTCTAAAATTGAAGAACATGTTAATAACATGATTGATATTTTAGATAAAGCGGAGAAGCAAACATAATGTCTGATGATGATAATCAAATTAAGATTACAATATTCGGTCAAGAATACGCTGTAAAAGCGCCTGCTGATCCAACCTACATTAAAGAAATTGCTGAATATGTAGATAGCAAGATGCGTGAGGTTCAATCTGGTTTTAGTTCTACACAATCTTCGAATAGAATCGCAATTTTATCAGCAATGAATATCACTGATGAATTATTTAATGCTAGAAAAAAAGTTGATTCTGAAGATGATGATTTTGAAGAAAAAATTTCTTCGCTTATAGAACTAATAGATGACTCTTTATAAAACTTATTAAAAATGATCACCTCTAAAGTTTTATCTGGCAAGGATACTGCTGTCGCTGTTTATGAATCCCTTAAAAATAGATTAGACGTTTTATCTGAAAAAGGAATCGTTCCTGGTCTTTGTGTTATACTTGTAGGTGTAAATCCTGCTTCTCAGATATACGTAAAAACAAAATCAAAAAAACTAAAATCACTGGGTTTAAAGTCAAAAACTATTTATCTTGAAAAGGATGTTTTACAAACTGATTTAATTAAAATAATTAATAGTATAAACCAAGATCTAAATTATCATGGTATTCTTGTGCAGATGCCTTTACCAGATCATATAGATTCACAAAAAATCATTAATTCCATAGACCCTATCAAAGATGTTGATGGCTTTCATCCAGAAAATGTAGGCTGGCTTTCTATTGGGAAACCGAGATTTATACCTTGCACACCTAAAGGGATAATGAAAATGTTTAAACATTATAAAATTCAATTGAGCGGAAAGGACATTGTTGTCATTGGAAGAAGTAATATAGTAGGTAGACCAATGTCAATTTTGGTTAGTTCTAATGGTATGTGGTCAAATGGTACCTGTACGATTTGTCATTCCAGAACAAAAGATTTAGATCAGTATACACGGAATGCTGATGTAGTGATTTCTGCTATTGGGAAGCCCAATTATTTAAAGTCGAATATGATTAAAGAAGGTTCTATTCTTATTGATGTAGGTATAAACAGAGTAGAATCTGATAATGATAAAGGCTATAAAATTATTGGAGATGTTGATTATGAGTCTGTTATTGATAAAGTTGGTTTTATAACTCCTGTGCCTGGGGGAGTTGGGCCAATGACTATTGCAATGTTAGTTGAAAATACTATCGAAGCTGCTGAACAGTATGTAGCCTAATTACCATCTTTGATCATTTATAATACAAAATATTATTTACTGATTTTACTACAATAGTTGTACAGTAGTTTTGAATATATATGCGCCCGTAGCTCAGTTGGATTAGAGCGTATGATTCCGGTTCATAAGGCCACAGGTTCGAATCCTGTCGGGCGCACTTGGTTTTTGTATTATTTATTCGACCAAATATAATAAATAGGGTAGCGCATAGAAGCTCTATTTATGTATACCTAAATTTTTAGCATCAAACAATAATTTATTGTTTGTAAAATAATTTGTTAGACATAAATAGATACAAAATAGGCGTTAATGTAAACAATGAATTTTTTAAGTATTATATTATAATCTACTTTATGAAGTATTTAGTCAAATTTTCTTCCATACTCTTTTTAGTAATGTTTATTTTTTCTTCATGTGGAGTATTTACGAAGGGTTATAATGAATACAAATCAGCAAAAAGATTTCACAATGATGGCAACTTTTATCAGTCGGCTATTTATGCTTCAAAATCCTTAAAGCTAAATGAAAAGAATAAAAAGGCGTTAAACTTATTTGAAAAATCATATCGATTAGCAATCGACAAACATAAATCAAATATTATAAACCTTGAGAAAATCAATGATGATTCAAAATGGTCAAGATTATATCATGTCTATGATGAACTAAAAAATTTGAGCAATGAGCTAGCATCTATTAATCCAATAATTATTAGCTATGACTTAGATTTAATACCACAAGATTATAGTGAAGAATTGAAAAGGATAGGCCCACTAGCTGCAGAATATATCTATAATAAAGGATTAAAATATCGTAGACAGAAAGGTAAAAAAAGCCAGAAAAACGCAGCCAAAGCATTTAAGTCAGCCCAACAGTTTGTTCCTAACTACAAGGATTCCAAGAAACTTTATGCTGAGGCTAGAAAAGCTGCATTAATAACACTTTTGATTCTTCCTTTTAATGGGGATAATGATCTGGTTAATTACATTCGGAATCAATCAATGCTGATCCAAAGCAGCGAATCCAAGGAGTTTTTACAAATCATCACTCGAGATCAGGTAAGTTCGATTTTAGATGAACAAAAATTTCAACTTTCTGGAATGGTTGATAGTGATCAGATTGTAGAAATAGGAGAACTTACGGCCGCCAATCAAATCCTTAGTGCTTCTCTGGTAACTACTTATAGACCATCCGAAACAATTGTTGTTGAGGATATAAAGCAAGAAAAGAATATTGTCATTCGTGAAGAGAATTATGTTGATGATGAGGGTGTGAAAAAAACAAAAAAAATAAAAGAGAACGTTTATGCAACTGTAGCCGATTTCAAAAAAAGTGCTGAATCAAATTTGATATTGACCTACCAAATTATTGATTTAAATAGTGGGCTACCGATTTATTCGGATAAGGTAAAAACTAATGCAAGGTTTTACCACTCTTGGGCGACTTATCAAGGAGATAAGCGAGCTTTAAGTCGCTCCTACAAACATCTTGCGAGCCAGAAAGAAAAATTTGCACCATCTACAAGTGAGTTGTCAATGCAAGCAGCAGAAAAATTAACAAAAAAATTAATGAAAAAAATATCTAACCATTATTCAAATTAAAATAAAATATTCACTTTTTTTGTTTTTGGTTTGTTTTGGTTGGAATCAAACAAGGAAAAAGGTCTCTTTAAAAAATAGTATTTTATTAAAATAGTACAACCTTATTATATCTAATAATTATTACATTATATTGCTTAAAAGGAGAAAATAAATGAGAAAACTAGTTCTATGTATATCAATAATTTTACTAATTGTTGGTTGCGGTTCAACAAGACCTCACTCGAAAAGTGATGTTCCAAAATGGTATTTGAATCCGCCAAAGGATAAAAATAAGTTTTATGCGGTTGGAGATGCTATGAGACCGCAATTAAGTCTTTCTAAAAAAATTGCTACTTCTAGAGCTAGAGATGAGCTAGCAAGAATAATCAAAACACAAGTACAGTCAAAACTTAATGATTTTCAAAAAGCTTCTGGAATAGGTATGGATGCTGAAGCAAGCGAATTCACAGAATATATTAGTGGAAACGTCGTTAATATGTCTTTAGAATACTCATTAATTGAACAAACGGATGTTAGAGGTGGTAGAGTTTTCGTAATGGTCTCCTATGATGCCAAAGCGGCGGCTAAAGCAGCAAAGACAGCAGCTAAAGCATCTGCAAATAAAGCAAACGCATATAGAAGTGAATTAGAAGCAAGAGATGCTTTTAGTCGTTTAGATGCAGAAATTGATAAACTTGAGGGAAGAACAAGCGTAGCGCCAAGAGAATAATTTATTAATTAAAACACTAATTATTAAGGCACGTACCTATAACTGGATACGTGCCTTTTTTATTTTGTTATAATATTTATGATCAAAAATACATCTTACTTTATATTTTGTTTATTTCTTGTGTCATGTAGTTCAAAACCTGGATTGAACAACTCAGAAGAAAATAAACCTACTTGGGTTTCTCGTCAACCTACAGATGCTTCTTTTTGGTATGGTGTAGGCATCTCTAATGTTGATAGTGATAACCCTCGGCAGATAGCTAGGCAAAGAGCTTTTTCCGAGTTAGCAGAACAGTTAAAAGTAAATATAAAGTCATCGTTAACAGATGTTATGAGTGCTAAAAATAATGATTTTGAAGAATATTCTAAATCCATTATTGAAACTAGAGTAGATGCTAGTTTGGAATATGTAGAAAACGTAGATAGCTATCAGGATGAAAACAGGCAGTATGTATTAGCAAGGTTAGATAAGAATAGGTATTATTTAAAAATAAAGAGAAAAAAAGAAGAAGCCATATCCAAAGCTGAAAACCTTTTAACGCAATCTTTAGATGAAATGTCTACAAACTCTCTTTCAAATATATCACTTGCGATTGAAGCTATAAATCCATTCATTGATTTATTTCCAATGCTGGGTGATCCATATAATAACGGTGAAAATGATAATGCAATTGTAGTAGCAGAAAAAATGGTCAGAATATATAATGAAGATATAGAATTGAAATTTTCACCACCCTCTATTGATGTCATGGCATTTATAAGCGACGATGAAAAAATAGCTATTTCTGTAAAAAGTATTAGTGGCAACGCCAAAGTAACTAACATAAGAATTAACATTAGATTAAATGATATAAAGAGCGATGAGTTTTTAATAACTGATGAAAATGGAAAAGCAGAATATCAATTAAGTCGATTAAGTGCACCGTCAGGTAATCATTCTCTTATCTTTACTTTAGATTATGCAAATATGATGAGCAAGAAGGCTCAACAAATTATTCAGGTTATCCCAAAAGAGTATTCGCTTGATATAAGCCTTAAATCTCCAAAGATTTATTTTGATGGAAATGTTAGGAACTTAGGTAACGAAGTAAGGAATTCGAGCGTATCTAGCGCCATGAAAGAGTGTTTAGAGGATAACTACTCAAGTACTTTTGTTGAATCAAAAATAAAAGCTGATATAATATTGAAGCTCATTGTGTCAACAGAGGAAAGAGCAGCGCGTATGGGAGATAATTATCCGTACTTTATTTATGCTACTGGTTCAATTAGTTTGGTTAATAGAAAGACAAATGATGAAGTTTTGAATTCAACTTTTAAAGATGCTAAAGGTGCAGATTTTAGCTCAAAAGAAAAAGCAGGAATCAATGCCCTTAAAAAATTATCTCAAAATATGAATATTGACATTTGCAATCAGTGAGAAATCTTCTTTTATTTATTTTCATACCGGTAATAATTACTTCACAGAATTTAGGTAGCATTGCAGTTTCAAAAATAGAAGGTCCTAATCGTTTCTATTCACGAAATTTTTCGAACAAACTCGAAAAAGAATTATCAATAGCTGGATTCGAAGTAGCAGAGCGCGGTGATGTAAATCAGATAATGGCGGAATGGAAGCTTCAAGGTTCTGGACTCACTGATGGAGAAAAAGTTGAATTTAATGGTATTTCCAATGCTGATTATTTAATAGTGGGCACCTTCAGTGGTATCAATGATTATGATGGTATATTTGCCTCCATTCAAATGATTGACATAGTAGATGGCTCAATTATTAACACGGCTTCAATTGATGGACAAATTAGTCAAAAAAGTGAACTCTATACAATAGGCGTCGAATCTTTAGTCGAGCAGTTAATCAATGCTTCTAATAGTAAAATGGATACATATATTGAAGCAAAAAATAAAGAAGAATTAAGGATTAAAAAGCTGGAAGAGAAAAAAGAAAAAGAAGTACTTGAGCAGGGATTAAAAAAAGAGAGGCGAAGCAACTTTTGGCGATTTATCATCGGAACGATAGAACTGTTAATAAATATTTTAGAAATTTTTAATAAAGATGATGAACAGCAAGATGATTATAGTTATAGTTTGCAATGAAATCTTTAAACAATACTAAATAATGTATCAAAAAAAATATCATAATAATTAGCGTAAATTTCTATAGTGAATATTGATAATTATAAAGAAGTTGGTGCAGAACGAATCAAAGAAATTCTGGATGAGGGTTGGATTAAAATTGAGTTTATCGAGATCGTTTTTCGTGAATGGACTAAACTCAATCAAATATTTTTGAATAACGAATATGTTAATCAAAAAAAAATTAAAAGAAATGAAAGTGACTTAGACAGATTTTCATTATGGTTAGTTGATAATATATACTTGCAGATATACTGTAAAAGGAATGATAGTGATATAGTAAAAGAATTTTGTTCTAAATCCTTTCCTCTTGAAGATGGGTTTGTTTCATAAACGTAACTTTTATTAAAAAAGTTTGTCTTTTTCTTAAACCAATAATTAGTTAGATATACATTTTATATGGTTGCAAATAGTTAAATATTGTGTTGATCGTAAAACATTGAACTAGTTCAGTTTTGTTGTTGTTGATTGCAATTTGTACATTATAAAATAATTATACGTAGATTTAATTATGACATTCACAAAAAAAGAAAAATTAATACTTCTTTCGGCTAGTTTTTTAGCGCTTATGGCTGCTGGGGTTGGGTTTGTCTTTAGAGCTATGGTGCCAGCGGTTTGGGGTTTGGAGTTTGGTATCTCAGATGGGCAAGTAGGTGTACTTTTAGGTGCTGGTTTATGGCCTATTGCAATCATGATGATTCTTTTTAGTCTCGTCGTTGATAAAATCGGTTATAAATATTCTATTTTTATTGCTTTTATTTTTCAAACTCTTTCTGTTTTCCTTACGCTTTATGTAAATAGCTATGATGGTATGTGGTGGGCATGTTTTTTTGCAGGAGTTGGTCATGGTGTTGTGGAAGCTGTAATTAACCCTCTTTGCGTATCCGTTTTTAGAGATGAAAAGACCAAAGCAATGAATATTCTTCACGCTTCGTGGCCTGCGGGTATTGTTTTTGGTGGTACTATATTTCTATTGCTTTATATGGGAGATTCTACAGGTTCATTGACATGGATAGAATCTAAAACTGCCTGGTTGTTTATGTTGCTACCAACCATTGCATATGCAATTATGTTTTCAATCTGTAAAAAGTTCCCAATTGATGAACGTGTTGAAAATAATATATCTTTTGCTGAAATGTATCGTGAGTTTGGAGGATTGGGTGCCTCTTTAGCCATAACATTTATTGGATACGAATTTTTTTCACAACTCAATCTTTTTAATAGTGGTTTTGCTGGTTCGTATACACGCCTCATTATATCTTTATCAGTTGGTATTTTAAGTGGAAGTATTTTCGGGTTTATTATAAAAGCAAAAGGAAAACTGATGTTTTTCTTTATATGTTTGCTAATGATTCCTCTTGCTACAGCTGAAATTGCCACTGATGGATGGATTCAAAACCTGATGAAGCCAACAATGGGTGAATACGCTGGGTGGGCACTGGTTTTCTCTGCTTTTATAATGATGACTCTTCGCTTTTTTGCTGGAATACCACTTAGATATACAGGGCCATTAGGATTGTTACTTGTTAGTTCAATTTTTTCTATAGTAGGTCTTTTTGCTCTATCTTACGCTAGCGGAATTGCTGTGTTGGCAGCTTTTATAATATATGCTATTGGTCAAACATTTTACTGGCCTTCTGT
>Ga0115000_10000794_pt1 | contig 29058 bp, 26 predicted proteins | sample ArcticOcean_MG_C_6_FD_89690 | JGI IMG/M metagenome (GOLD analysis project Ga0115000, IMG submission 89690) | Marine microbial communities from western Arctic Ocean - ArcticOcean_MG_CB8_128 | ecosystem: Environmental > Aquatic > Marine > Oceanic | place: Arctic Ocean: Canada Basin | collected...
GCAGCCGATGTTCCTGAGTCGCTGGTAAGCAGGGCAATAGTTGGTGCAATTGCAAGTGGACTTGGCTGAGTTCGAAAGTATGCAAGCTCTTGAGTAATCACATTTGAGTCAGTTTCGAACTCGAGTGAATTTGCAACAAAGTTTGCAAGACCAGGGACATTTATTTCCGGTAACAGTTGCGCAGCAGCGAACCGAACTCGCGAACTTGGGTCTCGAAGCATATCTACAACGAGTTGCAATTCTTCGTCTGTAGCATCTCCATCGCGGAGTAAAATGGCAACCCGCTCGATACCAAACTGTCGCAACTCTGGCAGTGGGTCGTGCAGAACACTTGGCAGTTGCTCGTGTTGGTATTCTGATGAAATGTGTGGCCAATAGAGCGTATAGGATTGCAGCAATCTATTTTTAAGGGATGCAATAGTATCTGTTTGCTCGTAGACAGCAATCTCAGTATTGGCAGTCGGATTAGGTGTCGGTTTTGCAACTGCTGGGGTACGTCGGTTTTGGTCTATTACTGGGGGCGATTCGCAATTTACGAGCAAAAATCCAGCGCAAGTGAGAATTCCAGTATGAAATGTAAGGTGTAGAAGCGAGTTCATAGCAGGTACGAGCAGTGTATTCGATTCTATCGAAATCAAGCGGTTTTCCAATGAACAACTTTATAAATGGACGTACAATATGATTCATATGAGCAGTTGGCAAGATGCAGAACAACACGCAGACCGAGCCCTCGAAATGTACGAGAGGGGACGGCTTGCAGAAGCAGAGACAGAACTTAGAAAAGCACTAGATATCGATCCCGACCAAGGCGATTGGCATTTTAATTTAGGTCTTACACTTGAGCGAACAGGCAGAGATGGCGAAGCACTTTCTAGTTATGAGCAAGCCTCGCGATTGCTTGTTGAAGCAATTGACCCACAGCTTGCTGCAGGTTCTACTTGTTTGCGACTGTCAAGATTTAATGATTCGATTGATTGGCTTGATAAAGTGTTGGCTTTGGATTCATCAATCGAACCAGCGTGGTCGCTGTTGATTGATGCAAATGCAGCCCTTGGAAATCACGACGCAGCAGAAACCGCTTTTTATATGGCGCAAGATGCTCTTGCTGATCCGAGCGCACACGTGCTTGTTTCGATGAGTGCAAGTCTGCTTTCGAGGGGGCTTCTCGACCGTGCAGTTTGGTGTGCTCGTGAAGCATTAAAAATAGATTCAAATGTTCAGAATGGTCGTTTGCGATTAGCAAGCGCGTTGGTTGCTTCTGGCCAAGGGCAACAAGCTTCGCAGATTTTACTTCAAGAGTTACGTGATGATCCCGGAAACGTACAAGCGCTTCTACTGCACGCAGATGTTCTTGCAGAGTCTGGTCGCACTAATGAAGCACTCATAAAATTGCACCGTGTTCTTGAACTTGAGCCTGCAAACGTCGATGCTCATATTCTTGCGGGTACATTTGCAATCGAAGATAAGCGCTGGGAAGAATCATTTATTGCATGGGGATTAGTGCGGCGGTTGCAGCCAAGTCACCCAACAGCGTGCTTGTATTTAGCACAGACATTACTTGCGATGGGTCGTGGAACTTCTGCAAAGCCTCTTCTGCAAGAATATGTAGACCGTATGGATAAAAATGCTACTGCACAAGAAAAAATTCTGATTGCTGAGTTGTTACTTTCTGCAGATGAGCCAACACTAGCAACTTCTTTGTTAGAGCCACTCCGCGAAAGTATCTCAGACGAAGATGTACTTACACCAAAATGCCTTCGCCTACTCGCTGTATCATTGTTTGGAAGTGGGATGATTGATGAAGGTGCTTCGATCAGTAGAAAAGTTTTACGGTTTGATCCAAACTGCATAGCTTCAATTCACAATCTTGCCCTTGCCGCTGTTAAAAATGACAGGTATCGCTCAGCTTGGGGTTGGGTGCGTCGAGGTCTTGCGGTCGATCCATACGATAACGATCTACGCAGGTTACGTTCCCGATTGATTTGGGAAGGTATGGCGCAATACGTGAAAAAAATATTCGTTCGCTAAACCCCGAGTCGAAACTTACATTGTTCCAGAAGTGAATGGCAACAAAGCCATGAATCGAGCACGTTTGATTGCTTGCGCAACCATGCGTTGTTCCTTCGCGGAAGTAGCAAGGCGTTTGCGGGAGTAAATTTTACCGTTTGGTGTCATTAGTCGGCGCAAATCTTCAACTGATTTGAAATCAATGTATTTCTTATCTCGGTTATCAGTTTTAAGATATGTCTTTGCTTGTGGTCTGCCGTAGTCTTTGCTCATTGTGAACCTTTCGTCGTGGGTTAAATGTAGCCCCACCTCAATATAAGTGGAGCGACGAGAACGAGGTATTGTACAAAAGCTCTCCGTTCAAGGCAAGCGATGGTTAGCGAAGGTATCCTGTACAGTTCATGCTCCCAATTATTGGAATCACCTCTGATTATCATAAAAAACGCCATCGAGTGGGTTGCGGCTATACAAATGCTGTGGCCTTGGCCGGAGGAATTCCAGTAATTTTGCCAGCAATTCAAGATTGCATTCCACAATATAAAGAAATGTGCGATGGTTTTATCTTCACTGGAGGCGACGATCCTGTAATGGAAGAGTGGGGCATAGCATCTCATCCAAGCACTACCCCAGTTCATACTGAAAGGCAGTCCTTCGAACTGGCACTCTTACAAGTCTTGCAACACCAACCAGAGGTTCCAGTCTTAGGAGTTTGTCTGGGCATGCAGTGGATGGGATTGCTCGCTGGCGGTGTATTGAACCAGGATATAGAAGAACCATTTGCGAGGAACCATACGCAAAATGACCACGCCATCACTGGCTCATTCGGTGAAGGGATAGTGCACAGTCACCACCACCAAGCGTTGGAAGAAGTTGGCGAGTTAGAAATTATTGCACTCGCTGATGACGGCATTATCGAAGCGGTACAACATCCAAACCATTTGTGGTACAAAGGCGTGCAGTGGCACCCAGAACGAACTAACGACGAACAATTAGGACAACATATTTTTAACCATTTGGTAAAAGCATGTTTGCAAAATTAAGGCAAGTATTGAATGACCATCCCATCTCCACTTCAAGATACACTCGAACATTACCAAACTGAAGTTTCGTTTCAAACAGACGAAGGCGATCGTACAGGCGCGGCAACAGGCGAAAGTAGTTCCCAAGTGCTTTCAGAGTTTTTGCCTTGGGGCGAAAACGGTTGCTTTGTATTGGCTACCACTGGGATTGTTGAATTGGAATATGCGGCGTTGCAAAAATCTTGCGGGGTTTTTGACGCTACATGTAGAGGCACGATTCTTCTCACAGGCGAGGATAGGCTTGAATGTATAAACCGGTTGACCACACAACAATTAGCTTCGATGAAAATTGGAGAATCTCTACCGACATTTATTATAAGTAGAAAAGGAAGCATCATTGCTGATGTACTAGTGCATGTACTCGAGGATGCAGTTTGGATTGATGTTGATGTAACAGTTCAACAGCAAGTCATCGACCACATTCTTGCGTACGTTGTGATGGAGGACATCACTGTTTCAGATATAACAGCATCAACGCACTGGCTTTGGTGTTTCGGTGAAACTGCAAATGAAATGCAAGTAGAAGGCGCTCAAGTGTGCATACTGCCTGTTGAACTTTTTGGGATGCCAGGCAAAGCAATCGCGACTGCACCAGAACACACACACGCTGTTTGGGATTCTTTGATTGCACAAGGCGCAAGGCCAGTCGGTTGGCACGCGTTAAATATGTCACGAATCGAACGGTCTGCCCCTATTTTCATGGTTGACTTTGATACAAGTAACTTGCCTCACGAGACCAATATGATTGCTAGTCGAGTCCGCTTTGATAAAGGGTGTTATTTAGGTCAAGAAATTGTTGCTCGTATGGAATCACTCGGTGCACCAAAACGAAAACTTATGAAGCTTCAAATGAAGAGCGATGAGTTGCCAATAGCAGGTTCGCAAATTTGGGAATCTAAAGAAGTTACTGGCACACCAATTGGAGTTATCACATCAAGTGCAATAAGCCCAATGGCAGGCGGGGTTCCAGCAGTGATTGCAATGCTTGCAAAAGCATTTGCAGGACTAGGGAAAACGGTATACACCTATGTTGGCTCTGAGTTGATTGAGGCAGAAGTTGTCGAATTGCAATACGAACAGAAATCAGAAACTACATAATGTCTTTTCCAAAAGAAATACATATCACTGAAGTCGGCCCAAGGGATGGGCTTCAAAATCAGCCAATGTCTGTTCCTACGCAGCGGAAAATTGACTGGATTAATGCGTTGTCTGCCACAGGCCTTTCAACAATTGAAACAACAGCGTTTGTTTCTCCAAAATGGGTACCGCAGCTAGCGGATTCAAAGGAAGTGTATACAGGTATTTCTAAAACTGATGGCGTGCGGTATAGCGCGTTGGTACCCAACGAATTTGGGTGGTGCTCGGCGCTTGAAGTTGGAGTAGATGAAATTGCAGTCATTACAGCTGCCTCGGAAACGTTCAGTGAAAAAAATACAAATACGACCATAGAAGGATCATTGCTACGTGTCGCTCCCATAATCCAAAGTGCAATTGAACATGGGATTCAAGTACGTTGCTATCTAAGTTGTGTGGTTGCCTGCCCTTACGAGGGCAGTATCGATATGAATGTTGTGCGAAATATCGCTGAGCGTATTTTGGACTTTGGTGCATCAGCCATCGATCTGGGTGAAACCATCGGCGTTGCATTGCCTGAAGACATTCGCCGTTTGTACGACGCACTTGATGGAGTGTTATCGCCAGAAGAGAGCATTTTGCACCTTCATAATACAAACGGTAAAGCTCTACTTTGTATAGAGGAAGCGCTGCATTGTGGCGTTGTAAAATTCGATGCCTCTTGCGGTGGACTTGGGGGTTGCCCATACGCTCCAGGAGCAGCAGGAAATGTTGCTACCGAGGACGTGGTTGCTTTTGCACACGAACGCGGCATTGAAACAGGAATTGATTTCCAGAAATTAGTGGACGCGTCTTCTATGATTGAATCCGAGTTGCAATGCGTTCTGCCAAGCAATGCTTATCGTACGTTTAAAGATGCGCATATTTTTCCTAGTGAATAGCGACCTTCGTTACATCGAAGTTTATGCACGACAACCAGCTCGTTTTCAATAACTACTGCTCTTGGATGACTTGGAAATCCAAAGCATCCAGTGTTTACAATTGTTTGCGTGCCCCGTTTCCAAATTCCTGCGTGGTGTGTATGCCCAGTAATAATGATTTGCGCACTTGGAGCGTACTTTTGAGCCCAATTATGTATCCGCGTAGGAAAGGTGAGCCAACCAATAAGCACGTGAATCGCTGAAGGAATTGCGATGCATAGGTATCGAAATTTTGAAGGCGTGTGTGACTTGAATTTCCCCGTTGCAGCGTCGATGGACGCTTTTTTTGTTGCAGAAAACTGTTCCTCAAAACCATCGCCAGTTGAATCTAAGTAGCCTCTTCTTGCTTTTTGTATGTGCTTAGACCGCCAACTCCAAGGCGCAACTCCAGGGAAAGCTATATGCCCATGTGTTATGAGTATTTTTTTATTGTGCTTCCAGACATGCGATACACCGTATTCTGGGTCATGATTTCCACAAACAAGAATTACTTTCACGCCATCCTGAGTTGCAAGATCGATCAATCGTTCAGTGCATTCTTTGGACTGAGTAGAAAATTTACTATTATGTTCCTCACAAGTATCACCGTTAAGAATGAGTTCGCTGCATCCAGCCCATACATCACTTAAATGTTTTGGATCTTTGCAAGTGGAACTTTTTTTACAAAAATGGATATCAGAAAGAATGAGTGTTTTAGCGATGTTTCTATTCTCGCTTTATTTACTCTTCTCTGCCGATGGTAATTGAGTTTTTGCCCAATCGTTTTGACTTGTATAGTCGCTGGTCAGCTTTTTCTACGAGGCTATCTACATCACTTGCGTCCCATGGGAACGTGGCTAGACCGCCCGAAATTGAAAGTGATCCGGTTGCTTCTTCGCCTAGTTTCGGGAACCGTGCTTTAGAAACCTGTTCACGGAATCTACGGGCAAGAATTTCAACAGTAGTAGGGTGGTTTGAACCGGGCTCACGTGGTGGTGTAGGATCACAAAATAGAACAGCAAACTCATCTCCACCAATTCTGCAAACATGGTCGCCTTTTCGAATAATAGATTGAAGTAGTTTGACTACTTCTCGAATGATTTCGTCACCTGCATCGTGTCCCCATTTGTCGTTGTAATGTTTGAAGTCATCAATATCAAAGATCATAATTGTAAGGGGGCGTCGTTGGTTTTTTGCAATCTGGAGTTCTTTTGTTAAGCATGTACGAAGGAATCGCCTGTTCCAAGCACCAGATAACTCATCTTTGTATGCGAGAAGTTTTAACTGACGTTGTTTTCTAGCCAAGTTGAGCCAGCATGCTGTCCACCTTGCCCACCGTGTTATATCATCACTGGTTGCACCTGTTGCAGCAAGAAACCCATGCTCTTCATGGCCATAGCGTAGAGGTGCAGTGATTGAATCTGCAGGAGCAGATTGTGTGTCGTTTAGGATTGAACAGTACGACCATTTTGTTTGCTGTTGCAAAAGCCTAAGTAAAACTTCTTTGAAACTTGAAGGCGAATGCATAAGTGCTCGTACCAAATCGGTATCTCCAAGATTCGTTGTTTCTTGAACGTAATCAACTGCATCGACAAGACCAAGAATCTCATCTAAATCTTTTTCTGTTTCTTCATTTTGGTTTGCATCAATTGGTTTTGAGAGCGCATTTGCAATTGCAGACGTAAGGATTCGCTCATTGCAATCGTAGGGTACAGAAGCATCTGCACCAGTATTCTTTGCGTGTGAGCCCCTAACTACAATAATTGAGGTTGGGTCAACACGTCGAATTGCATCTATGTGTTGCTCTCCGTTTTTTTCGAGCAACATGTCATCAATCACAACTGCTTCAACAAGAGTGGTTGCATCACTGGTTACTAGTTCCCCAATTGCGTCGTACAAAGTTCGCACAGCACATGAGGGTTGCTCCATCGATTGTACTAAGGCATCACTGGTAGGGCCTGCGAAAATAATTGATGTTCTTGTTTCTCGGCTCGGCATTATTCTTCTACCTCGCCTTCTGGTGTGTCAAGAAGCATTGAAAGCTCATCTGCATCCACATTTTCTGTGTGAATAACGGGTAAATCATCGAGCGCATCAATAATTGCACCATGATTTTCTACTTCTTCAAGTTGGCCGTCACGTAACTCGACGATGCGAACGCTTGGTAAATACGAACGGACTGCGGCAAGTAATTCGGGCAGACCGTCTAATTCTTGCGCGTGCACTAAGACCAACTGAATGGTTCTTGCTTCGGAATTCCATGCTTGCTTGCTTGTTGCTTCTTGATGCAAAAGACAGATTTCTGCCATGGCCAGAATTGCATGATGTTCAATAATTATTTCTAGTTCATACTTGGATGCGACATGCTCAGCTGTGTCGATGCGATTCAAAGGCACTAACACAACACATCTTGTAGGAAGATTGTTGGTATTCAAAGGCATAAGGCTGTCTACAAGAGTACCTCTTTTTTGATGTTTTGCCACAAAAAAATAGATAATTACGCAGTTGAAATACGCATGCAAGCATCTGCAACGCATGTCGAGCCATTTATAGGCGTTTGCGAGGCAAGTGCTTGGCGCATTGCAAAACGTTTCTGGTGGTCTTTTAATAATGCAAGAATTGTGTTGCCCGCGTGAGCAAGATTTTTAGTTGTGTTGATGTAATCTTTTTCCACTAGAACGCCACCAACTTTTCGAAGTTGTTCAGCGTTCGTTCGTTGATGATCATCCTTGTGGTACGGGTACGGGAGTACAACTGCAGGCACAGCGTTTATGGCTAACTCTGCAATTGTGTTTGCTCCTCCTCTTGTAATTGCAAGATCCGTTATTCCCCAAAGGGTTCCCATCTGTTCTTCAAATTCAAGAACACAGTATTGCACATCTGTTTCTCCCCACTTCGCAGAAACCTCCTCGTCATTGCCGGTTCCTGTGAGATGCACTACTTGCCACCCTTGGAAAAAGGTAGGGTTTTGCATAGCAAGTTCGGGGATACATGCGTTTATGCTTGTGGCACCCTGGGAAGCGCCAGTGACGAGAAGCATTAATTTTTGTGGGTCTAAACCGTATGCAGTGTATGTTTCATTTTGCCTTGCAGTTGCAAGCACGCTTGAACGTACTGGTGGTGGAATACGCTCAGCATTCGGGAGAGCGCAATCAACTGTGGTAAGTATGCAATCTGCCCAGCGAGAGGCTAAGCGATTCGCTTTTCCAGGAGGGTCATCGAGATTGAGCATCACGGTTGGGCAGTGTGCCTTTCGAGCAGCGCGGAGTGCAGGGGCGCATACAAATCCGCCAGTTGAAACAACACAGTCAATTCCGACTTCCTCTATATATGTACGCACAATTTGCTCAGTCTGCGCAAACCCACGTAAAAAACGAATACCCCCTTGAATACTCAACTTCAATGGTGCTGCAGGGAGAGCAAACGATTCGAACGTGGTGCTTGAAAGCATACGGGCATCGATTGCTCGATGAGATATAGCTAGTGTGCACGTGCTCCCTTGTGCAACGAGTGCTTCTGCGACAGCGATCGCTGGCGCTACGTGACCACCACTGCCTCCGCCAGCAATGAGTACATTAGGCATGCGTTGGTGTTGTTGTGCTGTTTGTTTTTGTGGACATCTGCAGTGCTCTATCATTTTTGCGGTCGATTGCGTCAATGAGCCCAATGCAAAATGCTGTAAGTAACCACCCCGTACCGCCGTTACTCAATAATGGAAGGGCGATACCCTTTGTTGGAATGAGTGCTGTTACTACAAGTATATTCATGCACGCTTGCAAGCCAACTGTGACTACAATTCCAAACGCAATCAATTGCAAGAATGTGTTTGTAGTTTTTCGGATTACATGCACGCCGAGTACAACGAGCCCGATGTACAAGCAGGCGACGGCAAAAGCACCGAAGAAACCAAGCTCTTCGCAGATGACTGAATATATAAAGTCAGTGGTATCTTCTGGCAAATACCCAAATTTATGAATCCCGTTACCGAGCCCCAAGCCCGCGAGTCCACCGCCAGATATAGTCGACATCGATTGTAAAATGTGATAGCCGCTTTGTTCAGGATCATCGAAAGGGTCCATATATGCTTGAAGTCGAGCAATTCTGTACGGGCTGGTGTACACAGCGAACGCAAAACCGCCAAGTGCAACTGGCACAAGCGTTGCAAAGTGAAGCAACCTAGATCCCGCCGCGAATAGAACTAAGCATGCAACGGCAAAAATAAGCACTGCAGTCCCTAAATCTTCTACTGCGATGATTGCAGTGATAATGCCAATGCAGGAAAGCGGAGAACGAATCCCTTCCAATATTTCCCAAAGTGCTCCGCTTGCGAAGCTCCCCACCAGGCGATAACAAGCACCATCGTCCATTTAGTAATTTCACTTGGTTGAAAACTAAGAGGGCCAAAAGTGATCCACCTGCTTGAATAGTTCACTTCACGACCGATACCGGGCAAATACACGCAAAACAGAAGCGCGATGGTTATTGGTAACAACCAAAGTACAAGTGGTATTTTGCAGAATTTCTTTTCAAAAATATGTATTGGGAATCGGCTCCCTATGAACATCGCAATAATGGCTAAGAAGGCAAGCATTGTTGGTCTGCTTGTGAGCATATCCCTGAAATCTAAGGGTTCTTGTGCTACTTGCATGCCAGCGGAATTTACCATGACTACCCCGAGCATCAAAAGGGTGATGGAAATGACAATAATGCCTTGGCCTGCTCGCATATCTACTCAGTATCGACTGTATTTGTAGTTTTACCGCACAATCTATTCCAACTTCGGTCATACTGTACCCCTTCCCATGATTAACAAAATAGACAATCAAAACCAGCATAAAACTATCTTCTTGGAAACCTTTGGTTGCCAGATGAACGAGCTTGATAGTGAACTTGTACAGGGGCAACTTGGAGGGTTAGGCTATGCGTTTGGCGATTCAAGAGACAGCGCAGATGTAGTGTTGTTTAACACCTGCTCGGTACGCGAGCAGGCAGAAAATAAAGTCTTAAGTCGTATCGGTCAACTTGGCATCGAGAAAAATGATGGACGCGAAGTTGTTGTTGGCATGCTTGGTTGCCTTCCAGAGCGAGAAGGCAAACGCTTATTGAGTAAATATCCTCAATTGGATTTTATTTGTGGACCAAGTGAGTTAGACCGCTTACCCACGTTGTTGCACAACGCAATGATTGGTGAAATTCTCAGTACTAAGGAACGATCAGCCTTGCAGGGTAATCGCTCTCGAAGGTCTTCTGCACTTTCGGCTGCAGATGACAATTTAGAACTTCTAGATTTATCGCGTGCCTTTGATCCCGACTTCAGGCAATCCCGTACTAGCTCTGCCTATGTACGAATCACCCGTGGTTGTAACAAGTTTTGTACATACTGCGTCGTTCCTAATACAAGGGGTGCAGAAGTGCACCGTCCGCCAGAATCTATCGTGGAAGAGTGCAGGGCACTTGTGGAAAATGGAGCAATTGAAATTACGCTTCTTGGCCAAACCGTCAACCATTATAGATATACGCATGGTGTGGCTCTAAATGCAGAAGGTGTGGAAGTACCTCAAATTGGCCCGGGCTTAACTGCCTTTAAAAAACCAATTGACGAGAGTCAGCAAGTGACAACATTCGCCAATTTACTGAAGAGAATTCATGATGAAGTGCCGGACCTTCTACGGTTAAGGTTTGTAACGAGTTACCCAATTGATTTCGGCGATGACATTCTTACTGTAATGCATGATTGCCCTCGTATTTGCAATTATTTGCACGTGCCGGCACAATCGGGCTCCAATGTCATGCTGAAGAAGATGAATAGGGGATACACGGTTGAGGAATATCTTGCTTTTATAGATAGAGCGCGTGCAATCATTCCAGACGTAGAAATCGCAGGCGATATTATCGTTGGTTTCTGTGGCGAAACGGAAGAGGATTATTTGGCTACAAGAGCACTGCTAGAAAAAGTGCGATTCAAAAATAACTTTGTGTTTCATTACTCACCAAGACCTGGCACAGTCGCAATTGATCGGTTCGAAGACGATGTTCCCAGAGAAGTAAAGAAACGACGACTGAATGCTCTTTTATCCTTGGGTAGCGAAATAAGCGCAGGGGTACATAAAGCATACGAAGGCAAAATTGTTGATGTCTTTGTCGAACGATTAAGCCCCAAAACTACCAAGCGAAAAGGGGTTGAGTTGAAATGGGAGAAGCCAATCGTTCAACTCTCTGGTAGGACGGGTGGAGATCTGATTTGTGTGTTTGATGCAGAATCTCAAGAGCATGCAGATAATCTCATTGGCACAATTGTCCAAGTAGAGATCACGGCATCAGCTTCTTTGCTCCTGGAAGGCACTCTGCAGCATGCTCCAGTGTCAAAATAGGTAGACTGTGGGGTTTTTTCGGATATTGTGGCAAAATCTCTTGGTTTAAGAGTTGACTGAGCCCATTCAACTTGTATTCTCTAAGTTCTTGGCGAGCCTTTGGTTCCGTCAATCCCACCTGGGAAGAGATTTCAGTGCAAAGTTGTGGGAACCTTCTTTGTAATTCTGCGAATATCAACCTTGTTGGGGAACATGATTGGCTTATTGCATCAAGGTCAGCTCTAGAGGGCAAGACTCCAATCACCAACGTACGTATTTTAACTAGATCTAGAAAATTCAGAAATAAAAAAGAGGAAGGAAAGCACTATGAATAAATCAACGCTTTCACTCACAATTGTAGCTGGTTCGCTTATTGCAAGCTCCGCTATGGCTGACTACACAGGATTAACATCTGTTAATTCAGACAACGGCGATGGCACATGGACAGCTCAAATCTACGCTAACTTTAGCGCTGCAACTGATGAGTTAGACGCCGTATTCGGCGACGCACAAAATGCACTTTCAATCTCAACTTCGGGTATGTTTTACCAAAACGCCCTTGGTGGAGCAACAAGTAATAGTATTAACCCCGCATTAATCCCACTTTTCCCAAGCCTTGCTTTGGATAGTTGGGTAACTATTGGTCTTTCAGATCAAACAGATAATGCAATGCTAAATATTGGCATCGACTTCACAGACTTCAACGCTGGTGGTTCAATCTCAACCGATAACGGTTCATGGTTTGCAACTCCAGATGATCCACAAGTCCTGGCTGGTGCTGACCTTCGCGTTTTGGTTGGTCAATTTACTATGATGGGTATGGACGACAACGTAAGTGGCGTTCTAAACCTACAAGGTAAAGCTGGTGATTTCGAGACCTTCCAGGCTCGTGATCAAGCTTTCGACTTCGCCTATGGTATGGTTCCAGCGCCAGGTGCTCTTGCACTGCTGGGCCTCGCAGGTGTTGCAAGCCGACGTCGACGCAAGTAATTTGCATTGACAGGTTACGGTTCGGCTCTTGGTACCGGACGAACCAGTAATTATTCGACCTTCAAACCGCCGCTGCTTCTCGCAGCGGCGGTTTTCTTTTGCACTCTGCTAATCTAATCGCCAGTTGCAACGGGTGGCTGTGTCGGGTGCGGGTCCTATTGCTTCCTTCGTCTCGTTTGTAGCCTTGATGTACCAGTAGATTGATGGCTACAATCATTGATTATTCCTATGTAGCTGCTTGCTCGGGGTCCATTAGTGGTCCGATAAATGTAGTGTTGATTAGATGCATAACAAGGGGTGCAGTTGAACAAACATGGCAACCCTTACAGACGGAACAGGGAAGTATTTACGCATTGATGTTGAGTTGCGCGGAGTATTTCTTGGGGCATATTGGTTTGTAGAACAACAAAGTTTTAACAACAAAAGATATGAGGAACAACACCATGAACAAGCCAATTCTAACAATCACAGCAGCAGTAAGTTCGCTCTTTGCAGTAAGTACTGCAAGCGCAGACCTCCAAGGTATTTCAATTGACGAATCACTCACTGCCTACGGAACAACATTCTCAGTATTCGCAAGTGTCGAAGAAGGAGATCAAGTGGATGCCATATTCGGCGACTCTGTGGATACACTGACAATCGGTTCTGATAATGGGTTCTACCAAAACATGTTTGGTTCCCACAAAGCCCCAAGCGCAGCACTCTTTGGTTTTTTTCCAAGTTTGCGATACGACAGTTTTGTCACTATCGGTTTAGACACCGATGCAGGCAACGCGATGCTCGACATAGGTGTTGACTGGTCGATATTTGAAGGCGATGTCATAAGCGGTAGCCATTACGATGGCGCAAACATCGAGACGAACAATGGTTCATGGTTTGCAACTCCAGATGATGCGCAAGTATTCGAAGTGGATGGTCGAGTTCTTCTTGGTCAGTTCACAGTGGAGTTTGGCGACCATGTATATGGCGAAATTAATATCCAAGGTAAGAATGCAGATCTTTCAAACTGGCAATACCGCGGAGTTACATTTGACTCAGCAATCGTGCCTGCACCTGGTGCAATAGCACTCCTTGGCCTTGCAGGTATTTGTGCTCGACGCCGACGAAAATAAGCCTAGAACTATACGATAGAGAAGAGAGAAAAAGGAAACCGCCCCAGCATTGCTGGGGCGGTTTTTTCATATTAATTTTTACCTTTGAAAGTCTTTGCAGGTAGGGGGGTTACGTGTAAGTTTCCAGCATTGCAGCAAAAAACTACGTTCTAACAACTTGCAATGGTGCTTTGAGGCTGTTAATTTTCGTCTTATATCTATTACCGGACCTTAAGGAGGTAACGGAGAAAGAGCTTCTGGCAAAGTGCCAGTCGACAAAAATGAGTGTGTTCCAGTTATTTATAAGGAGAGGAACATATGGAAGTCAGGAGGACCCCCCTCATTGTGTCTGGTCTTATTGTTGCAGCATCCGCTACAACAGCAATGGCAGACTTAAACGGCGTCTCATGGACGGTTACCACCTCAGAATGGGGCGATACATTTCAGTTTTTTGCTGATCTGGACGCCGGTGATCAATTGAACGCAGTGTATGGCGATGCAGACAACGCATTGTCAATCAGCAATTCAGGAATGTTTTACCAAAGTGCATTTGGTGGACCGACCGTAGCAGGAATGAACCCAGCGTTCTTTCCAATTTTCCCAAGTATGGTGTACGACAGTTTCGTGACAATCGGTCTCGAAACAAACGTTGGTAATGCAATGCTTGATATCGGAGTCGATTTTACAGATTTCGAAGCAGGTGGAGATATTTGGACCGATAACGGTTCATGGTTTGCCACTCCAGATGATTCGCAAGTGTACGAAATAGGTGGACAAGTATTGTTTGCACAATTTACTGTTGCAGCAGGCGATATCATTACTGGTACTGTCAATATGCAAGGTAAGAATGCAGATGGTTCGAACTGGACAGCAACTGCTGTAGAGTTTGATAATTTGATCGTGCCTACCCCCGGTGCGCTAGCACTCTTAGGTTTTGCAGGCATCACTGCACGCCGCCGTCGCAAATAATGTGACGTTTGCTATTTCTAGCAAGTACAGCGACGCCCCAATCATTGATTGGGGCGTTGTTTGTTATTGAGCTACTGAAATTTCATCGAAGTAAGTCCCCATAATACGTCGCATTTTTTGTACTCAATCCACTTCGCTGTCAATGTAGGTAAGCGGGGCACCTTCGTGTTAAGCGATGCGGATTCTCTTAACTGTAACGATTTGCCTTTCTGTAGGAGTCATGTACATTGAGTATGGAAGCAGCCAACTTGAATGACGTTCAATTGAGTTGGTGGAAACGAAGACTTTTTAAGTAACAACGAGATAGAAAGAGAAATAAAATGAAAAATTCAAAAGTATTAGCTCTCACAGCTGGAATAGGATCACTCATCATTGCAGGTACTGCTTCAGCCGATTTCCAAGGGATTTCACACGAAGTAGAAGTAACAGCATTTGGAACTATGGTTCAAGTATATGTTGATGTCGATGCAGGTGACCAGTTAAATGCAGTATACGGCGACGCCGATAATGCACTTCACATTGGTGCAGGTGCTGGTTCCTTTTACCAAAATGCATTTGGTGGACCGACTGTTGCAGGGATGAACCCAGCGTTCTTTCCAATTTTCCCAAGCCTTGTGTACGATAGTTTTGTAACCATTGGTCTCACTACTAATGTTGGCAACGCAATGTTAGACATTGGTATTGACTTCGCAGCGTTTAATGCTGGCGGAGCGATCGACACCGACAATGGTTCATGGTTTGCAACTCCAGACGATGCGCAAGTACAGGAAATTGGTGGACGAGTACTCATCGGTCAATTCACATTGGTTGATGGTGCACTCGAAGGTAATGTTAACCTTCAAGGCAAAAACGCTGACGGTTCAAACTGGTCAGCACTTGGAGTTGACGTAAACCCACTCCCGGCTCCAGGTGCAATTGCACTTCTTGGCTTGGCAGGTGTGGCTGCGCGAAGACGACGCAAGTAAAATACCTCCCCCCCCTTTATATTATGTTTGTTCTTCAGCACCCCAGTCCTTGATTGGGGTGCTGTTTTTTATGGAATCGGGTGATGGCATGCTAATCAGGTGAAATAACGCCGGTGGACGTTAAATTAGTGGATATTTTCTGAATATCTGACCTTGCAGATGAGAGAAAGAGTGGTATTATCTATATGGAAGCAGTCAACACTCGCAAGGTGTTGGCGGGAAATTGGAGAGCTAATGTTCTCTCGTGGTCCCGTACGTAACGGGTAACGAATAGATAGGAGAAGTGTTCTTATGAACAATATAAAACTTTTAGGCTTAACAGCCGGAGTAAGTACACTGATTTTTGCAGGTAATGCAACAGCAGACTTTAATGGTATTTCTTGGACGTCAAGTTCAAGCGCTTTTGGCGACACATACCTTATTTATGCTGATGTTGATGCAGGCAGTCAGTTAAATGCTGTATATGGTGACGATAGCGTTGCTCTAAACATCGAAGGAACTAGTGCTTTCTACCAAAATGCTTTTGGTGGAGCGACAGTTGCAGGAATGAACCCAGCATTTTTCCCTGTTTTTCCAAGTTTGGTATACGATAGCTTTGTAACAATTGGTCTTGTGACTAATGTTGGCAACGCTATGCTAGACATCGGAATCGATTTCACAGACTTCAACGCCGGTGGCGCAATCATGACTAGTAATGGTTCATGGTTTGCAACACCAGACGATGCGCAAGTGCAGGAAATTGATGGGAAAGTATTGATTGGTCAATTCACAGTCGCTGATGGCGAAGGTGTTTATGGCACAATCAATATGCAAGGCAAAAATGCAGATGGTTCAAACTGGTCAGCAACTGATGTAAATTTCAGTACTGTGCCAGCACCAGGTGCTTTTGCTCTATTGGGCCTCGCAGGCATCGCTGCACGCCGACGTCGTAAGTAATTACGACTACTCTGGCTAAGTTAAATTAGCTAACTCGGACAACGCTCTGATCTTTGATCAGGGCGTTGTCAATTTAGGGTCTGGTACAGGTGTACCAGGCCCTATTTTTACATCCCGAGTGCATCTCGAAGTGGATCAAGTAATTTTTTGAACCGTTTGTGCCTTGCAACTGATGAGTTGTACATGGGTTTTCGCACTTGGTCTTGACTGAGCGTTAACACAGCTCTGCCAGTTTTCCAAAACTCCATACACTTCGGGTTGAAGTCTAGTCCTACGAAATTCAGAATAGTATTAGTAGTCCCTTCTTGATCGGCAACAAGCTGTTCATACGAAACAGTAAGCATGGAATCACCAAGGACTTCTTCCCAGTGTTGCATGAGACGTATGTATTCGTTATAGAAATGCCCTATGCCGTGCAGAGAGCTTGCCCAGTGGTTTGTATATGGTGGCAACTTTTGCGAGAAGCAAGAAACACCCATCGAAAGCGGGTTTCGAGTGCAATGGATAATTTTGGCGCATGGGAAAAGTTTTCGAATCATGCCCAAGTTCTGGTAGTTGCCCAGTTGTTTGTCAACGATTGCAGAGGCATGCGATGTGTGTGAGCACTCAGCAAGGTAGCGTTTCGCGATAGCATCAAGTTCGTCTACAGTCAGCGTACTCCAAGGTCGTTCGCCCACTTCTTCATGCAGTATTCGTGGCAGTGTTTCAAGTTCTCCAAGACCCTGGCCGTTTGGATGAGCGTCGATTATTTGCTCAGTAAGGGTTGAGCCACTGCGTAGCATTCCAACAATAAAGACTCTTGAACTATCTTCGTTGGTCGATGAAGGTGCACTTGCAAACGAATCGACCTGGAATGAGTTGATTATGTTGTCGTGAGTTGTAACGAGGGCATCAAGGTCAAAATCTCCAGCGGATAATTGGTTTCCCTCTTCGTATGCTTCAAATGCACTTTCGCTTTCACCGGCTAATTCCATTGCTTTGCCGAGAGTAAAGTAGAGGGTTCTGCGAGTTTCAACAGATTCTTGCTTTGCAGGAAGTCGTCCCAATAAAACTTCACTTGCATCAAATGGATTCCCAAGTTCAATCAAGGCTTTGGCGTACACGATTGAAATGCCTACCTCTTTGTCACTTTTATTGATAATGGGCTCTATAAGAGCCAGAGCTTTCGCTGGCTCGTTTAGTCGTAAAAATGTATTCGCTTTTCCAGCGATGACACCTTGGTGTTCGCTGTTGTACTTAAGTGCATTGTCGTACGAACGAAGAGCGCCGCGGAAATCACCTTGCGTAGTCAACATATCTGCCAGAAGCCCGTGATAATCAGCACGTTTGCCATTTTTGGCAATTGCATTTTTTATAAGTTGCAGGCCTTCTTCATATTTACCAGTAGAGTTGCATACTTGTGCAAGAACAGCCATTGCAAGGTCGTCACGTTTTTTATCAGCAAGGGCAGCTCGGCATAAGGAGTCAGCTTCTTGTGCGTTGCCATGTGCTAATGCCTGCATTGCCTGCATCACTCTTGGGTCAGCTTGCTTTGCCATTACCCGCTCACTAATTGTTCGTTCGTTTCGAATCGCTCGAGAGCTGCGAGTAGTTGTTTAATTTGCACAGCGGGCTTCATATTTAAAAGTCGCCTTCTAAGCGCGATGACAGTTTTGCATTCTGCTGCGTCCATGAGCAAATCTTCTTTGCGAGTTCCAGAAGCCGCAAGATTGATAGCAGGGTAAAGCCGCTGTTCAGAGATAGAACGATCAAGAATCAATTCCATGTTGCCTGTGCCTTTAAATTCTTCAAAAATTATCTGGTCCGCTCTAGACCCTGTGTCGATTAGGCAACTTGCGATGATAGTGAGCGATCCAGCTTGTTCAACATTCCGAGCGGCTCCAAACATTTGTTTTGGAACGTCGAGTGCTCTCGCGTCTAAGCCGCCAGACATTGTGCGGCCGCTGTTTGCATATTTTTTTGAATTGTTAAATGCTCGTCCGAGCCTTGTTATTGAATCAAGAAGTACTACGACATCTTTACCAGCTTCAAGTTTCCGTTTCGCTCGTTCGATTGCCATAATGCCAAGCTCGATGTGCTCATCAACGTCTTGGTCATTTGAAGATGCGAGAACTTCCGCAGGAACGGTACGCTTAAATTCGGTTACTTCTTCGGGTCGCTCATCGATGAGAAGGGCGACAACTTCAATGTCTGGGTGATTATGATGAATACCTTGGGCGATGTTTTGTAACAAGATCGTTTTGCCCGCTTTAGGGGGGGCAACTATTAAGCCACGTGTTCCGTACCCAATTGGGCAGAATAAATCTATAAGCCGACAAGAAGGTGGACAACCTGGGTATTCCAAGTGGATACGCGGGCTCGGATCAATGACAATCATTTCTTCGAACGTCGTATGTTTCGCAAATTCTTCAGGAGGTATCCCTTCGATTGCGGTAATTTCAGAAACGACAGAGCGTACGTTTCGAGGTTTTCCTGGTTTTTTGTTTTTTGATTTTTTTTGGACAACAGTGGTCGTAAGTAACTGCCCAGCTCGAAGTGGATATTCTTCTTTAAAAGAGGCCGGAATATAGGGGTCACTGTCTTTGCTTACAAGGCCATTATTCCATTGGCGAATACGACCCTCATGTGGGGTTTCCCAATCAAGGATGCCCGTAACTGTTTCAGTTTGTTGCGTGTCTGCCATGTAGTGCAATCAATTCCCAGATGATTCCCGATAGAGGAAATTATACAGTAGTCATCCGGATAAGGTGACTGCAAGTTGACCCGCAATGTGGGCATTGTTACAAAGGAGTTCAATGTTTGCGATAAGAGAAGCACCAGAGGTAATTTCAGCCAATGCTTCAAGCAGGTAAGGCGTGCGGGTGATAGAAGGCATGCCTGTTTCAAGCCAGGTATGTTCAGCTTGTACGAGTGCTTCTTCCAAACTCCCTCTATCTAAAGCGACTGTATTTGGCACAGGTACGCCTGCAAGAACTGCAGACTTCAAGTGTAAGGTATGCCAATGAATGTTGCACGTGTTTGCTAGTTCTTCAATAGAACTTGCACATGCAATTTGAGGGTCAAGTGCACCACTGTTCTCTATGAATGTTGGAAATCGATCGCACTGCATGCCAAGGATTGGCACACCGATTGTTTCAAGCGCTTCAACAGTAGCGTGCAAATCTAAAATTGATTTCGCTCCACTTGCTACTACGCAGGTTGGTGTTGTCGCAAGTGCTGTTAGGTCTGCTGATACATCGAGACGATTCGCCCAATTTTGGTGAATTCCTCCTATGCCTCCAGTTGCGAATACTCTGATGGGATTTTCTGGGTTCGCAAGTTTGCAACCCAGTAAAGTCGCAGCAACAGTCGTGCCTGAAGATTGCTTTTGGCGCATCGCATTGGCGAATGTTGCATAGGAAACTTTTGTTGCGGTTTCGTCATGTGCCAGTTCGTGCAATTCATCTTGCGTTAAACCAATAATAAACTTGCCACGCAGCATGCCAATCCAAACGGCGATAGCTCCAGTTGAAGCAACTGCATGAGTCATTGCCTTTGCAAGTGCCCAGTTAATCGGCAGAGCTTCATCAATACACGACGGGCAACTGCCAAACGAATCATTCCATGGCCTTCTAGGTAAGCCAGCAGTCAACACCGCAGTTTCAAGCGCAACAATCGGCGAATTAGATTGCAGAGCCTTTGTTACTTTTTCAGAAACAACGAGGGTCATCGCCTACGTGTGCGTACTCTGCCGCCCATGCTTTTCTTAGGCAAGCCTTTTGGCACAATTCCGCCAGGGAAACTTGAGGCATCTTTGCCTTCTTGTTCACTTGGTACGTCTACTTTTGAGCGGCTTTTCCCTTGGCGAGAGTCTTCAATTCGCTTTTCTTCTTGTTGTTTACGTTCCTGTACAAATCGTGGCTCAGGGCCAGGTTTGAAGTCTGGATATTCCTTAATGGTAATTTCTACATTGGTGAGAGCTTCAATTTGTGTGAGCAGTTGTCCTTGTTCGGGAGTAACAAACATCCACCCAATGCCTTTTCGTCCGGCACGAGCAGTTCTGCCAATACGATGGACATAGACTTCAGGATCTTCTGGGACATCATAATTGACAACATGCGTAATGTTTTCAACATCGATACCACGTGATGCAAGGTCTGATGCGATAAGAACACTAAGTTTCCCATCTCGTAGTTCCTGCATAACACTGTTGCGTTTGCTTTGTTGCAAGTCGCCGTGGATTGCAGCCGCATCAATATTTTTATTCTGCAAGAATCGAGTCAGCTTGTCTACTGTTGCTTTTGTTTTACAGAAGATGAGCGTCATTGGAGCTTTTTCATGAGTAAGCAAGTGATGCATTAAACGCTGTTTATCCCAAGGTTGTACGGGCAAGTATTCTTGCGTTACTTGCGAAACTGTCAAACTACCTGACGAGGATGTTACGTCAAGTTGCTGAGCGTCGTTCATATATTTTTTTGACAGGCGGTTAATCTCGTCTGAGATTGTTGCTGAAACAAAAAGTGTTTGGTGTTTTTGACGCATACCGCCAAGAATTTTACGTATGTCATCGCGAAAGCCAATGTCGAGCATGCGGTCAACTTCATCAAGAATCGCAATCTTAATACGGTCGTATGGTAGATGCCCACGTTGATTCAAATCCATAACTCTGCCAGGAGTCCCGACAATGATTTGAGGTCGGTTCTCGAGCTTCTTAATTTGGGTGTTTATATTCTGGCCGCCGTAGATAGGCACAGCTTTAAGATTTGTAAATTTCCCTAGTTGTTCTAGTTCAGCAGCAACTTGAATAGCCAACTCTCTTGTTGGCACAAGAATAAGAGAGCCATAGGCATCCTCTTCTTTGAGAATGTTAAGTGCCGGAAGGCCGAAGGCTGCCGTTTTCCCAGAGCCGGTTCTAGATTGTCCCAAGACATCTACGCCAGAGAGCGCAAGCGGGATAAGTTTAGCTTGAATAACAGTTGGGTTCGTAAAACCAGCTTCAGCAACTCCCTTTTGCAATTCTTCGTTTAGGCCAATATCTGCGAACGATTGCTCTATATCAAAGATTTCAAGATCAATTTTAGGTGTAGTCATTTGTTTCCGATTGATCTGGTGATGAGATCGATTTGAGGACGATAAAACTGTATTATAAGAGTTAATGGATTGAATAAGGGGGATAAGGGAAAAATTGCAAGGATGCACACATTTCGAAAATTACAGCACAGCATGGTTCAGGTTGATTTAGGGGCTATAGAACACAATTGCATGCGAATCATGGAAAATATTGGGGAGGATTGCCAGTTGTGCGCAGTTGTAAAAGCAGATGGGTACGGCTTGGGCGCAACAAAGATTGCTCATACGCTTGAGCAGTTTGCTGGGCTTCTTGCTGTGTATAGTCCCGATGAAGCTGGTGAGTTATTGGTAACTGGTGTATCCACACCAGTACTCATTCTTTCGCCTGTGTATGGAATGGACCGTTACCATCCAGTGTACGCAGGGCTTGCAACTAAAAAAGTGCAACTTGTTGTGCATGGAGTTGAGCACCTTGAATCTATAATCTCACTTGCTAAACGAATACGTACACCGATACAAGTGCAAGTCAAAATAGATACCGGTCTGCATCGAGGTGGTTGCTCGATTGCAGAATGTACACCCCTTGTACATACGATTGTAGATCATCCATTACTTGAATTGACAGGCATCATGACGCATTTTATCTCTGCCGTGCACGATGAAGCACTTACAAGGGAGCAGCATAATCGTTTTGCAAATGCGTTGCACTCTCTTAAAAAACCATTACCAGCAAACTGCCTTGTGCACGAAGCGAACACTGCAGCAATGGTGCAGTGGAATTGGACACACCTAAACATGGTACGGGTAGGGCTCGCGTGGACAGGTGTTGTTCCAAACGGTATTGCACCATTAGCTAACATGCGCCCAGTTGTAACCTGGAGGACACGAGTGGCGCATGTTAAACAAGTAAAATCTGGCGAACACGTCGGATATTCTGGTAAATGGACTGCAAAGCGGCCGTCACGCATTGGAATTGTTCCAGTTGGATATTCATCTGGGTATCCAATGGGAGTAGGAGCTGAAGGAGACACCACGGGCGCGTACGTTCGAGTGTACGACGAATCATTTACTACTGCTTTGGGTGATGCACCAGTACTCGGCAGTGTATGCATGGACCAAATAGCTATCGATATAACTGATATTGCATCGAATCAAGTTACATACGGTATTGAGCTACTCACTGCAGAACCTTCCAGTAATGCGACTCTTCAGCGAGTAGCAGAAGTGGCAGGGGTCGTACCCCACGCCATTATCAGTAGGATTTCTTCAAAGGTGCATCGCACATATGTTGAAGGGCCTTGCGAAGTTGTTACGCCATTGCATGGACAATCGGTACACATCATATAAAAACGCGCTCCATTATCTTTAGATAATAGAACGAGCGTTTTTGGAGAGAGAGAAGAGAGAGTTTGTGACGAATGCCGTCGAGCCCAAGAAACCTACAAACTAAGTGGGTCGGCCCGTAGGCGGTCCCTTGTGTGTTGCTTTAGTTACTTGGGCTCGAGAACACACATCTGTCCACACTGTCTATCGGTAACTGAGCAACGCAAGTTAAGGAATCCCTGAAAGAATTTTCAGTGACCGATAACTAATAAATTGTCGAAAAAAAGTACGTTCTGAGGCTATGATGCTGTATATGGATGCCCAGACGCAAGTAAAAGTTCGCATAGGTGTTGTAAATTTTTTCAATGCAACACCTCTTATTGAAGGAATATCTACGATTGAAGGGGTTGAACTGGTTCCAAAAGTCCCAAGCGAATTAGTCGGTTGCCTTGAAAGAGACGAAGTAGATATCGCGCTTGCTTCTTCGATTGATTACCAACGTTGCGATATTACACTTGGAATTATCCCAGTTGGTGTGTTGAGCTCTGATGGCGAATCGCTGACGGTGAAACTTTGTAGCCGAATTCCTTTTGAAAAAATAACAGAGGTGCACTGCGATTCTGATAGCCATACATCTGTAGCCTTATTGCAAATAATTATGAAGGAAGTGTTTGGGATTGAACCAAAACTTGTAGACAGTGATATCCGTTCACTTCGTACTTGTAATAGTGAATGGCCTGAAACGGTTTTAATTATTGGTGATAAAGTTATTACTAGTGGTTGCGATACGGAGTACGAATATTCTCTAGATTTAGGTATGGCATGGAAAGAACAATACTCGTTACCATTTGTTTTTGCGACATGGTTCGCTAGGGAAGATATTGCATGTTCAACCTTAGAATTCGCTTCGGTAATTTTGACTAGGCAATTAGCTTGTAATGCACAACGTATAGAGCAGGTGGTTTCATCGAATGCGTCTGGCAGAGGTTGGCCCGCAGAGTTAGCCCTTGATTATGTAACAAAACATATGTATTACAAATGCACCCCCTCACATATTGAATCGTTGCAGTTGTTTTACGAGTTAAGTAAGAAGCACGGCGTATTGAATGAAATACAACCGATCCGTCTATTGACAATCTGATTGCATGCCTATTTCTCCACGATTTCATGTACGTCAGATGTTGGAATTCGCTCTGCAAGTGGAAAGAGCGCCTGAGAATATTCGGCGAAAGCAAATGCTAGCAGCAGAGGAATTGTTACACGAGATTGATGACGAGAGTTTGTATCCCATTGATTATGTGGTCTACCGAATTACAGCGTATCGGAGTGATTCGGCGAACGAAGTGATTCTACTTGGCAGTGCGTTGCGAGGAGATCTTGTTGCTCTTGTCGCTAGAGTGAGCAGAACTTTGCAGTTGACAGATGAAGGTATGCTTTCGGTTCAAGAAGTTGCAGAACAATTACAGATTTCAACTCGAACTTTGAGTCGCTTACGTTCAGAAGGTTTTTTGATGTACTGGGTTGTCCAAGGCAACGGTAAAAAGAGATTAGGTTGCTCCTCACAGATGATCGATGATTTTGTTTCACGCAATAAGGATCGCTTAACTAGAGCGTCGGCTTTCTCGAGATTATCGGAAATTGAGCAACAGAATATTATTGAGTTAGCAATGCGATACAAGGGCGAAAAGAAAACGCTGAGTGAAGTTGCAGCGGAGCTTGCAAGAACTTCAACTCGAGGGCACGAAACTATACGTGTTCTTCTTCAAGAAACAGGGCGTACATCAAAATCGCTTCCTCAACCATCTAGGATTACGCGGAGTAACGCAAGAGCAATCGAAGAATCCCTGCAAAGCGGGGCATCGTGGGTTGACCTGTCTTCGGAACATAATCGTACTCCGGATGCTATGCGGAAAGCAATTGCCCGGCTGAGAGCAACTCGCTTGAAACAAATAGAAACTACATTTGTAGACCTAGAGGTTTTTGCTAGAGTTGAAGCCGAAGAAGTAATTTTGGGTGCACCCGCTGCAAGAAGTGTAGATCCACCAACATTGATTCTAGATTCACTACTTTTTTCTCATTCTGATTCTGAGCCTGAAGAAATAGCGGTAGTTTCAGCAATGCATTTGTTACGGAGGCGCTCCGCTGTAGCAATCAGCGGATTGAAGTACGCACCATCAATTACAGTACTTGATCGCATAGAGACAGACCTACGCTGGTCGTTCTTGCTGCAGCAAAAACTTATAATCGATGCAATGCCTGCTGCCCTTGCAGTGGCAGTGCAATACGTTGGTAGACCCTTACACGAGTTACCGGCAAATCGCTTACTGCCTTTGTTAGAGCTTGTAATTCAAGTAGTAGGCAAAGCATGTGCAGAAATGAACCCTTCAACTGGTCAGACTGCAAAGAGAACGCCTGCATCGGTTCTAGATCGTGCGTTGCCGATGATGAAGGCATTGCGAGACCCTACTCGTGCGGCTGCAAAATACAAAGAGATTCAAATTCACTGCCCATTTCATGGGGTGGTTCCATGGTCAAATCTACTCCCGACTACAAATGTGTACGAGAATGCTCAAGAGAATTCAGCGCGTATTGGGAAAATGGTTGGCTTAAAATATGGGTGGCTTGGTGTTCCAATGACTGTGTTAGAAATTGCAGATGTGATGGGCGAAAAGCCAACGAGTATTTCTAAGCAACTTCTACGCTGGTCATAACATACATAAAAAAACCCACTGGATGAAAAAATCCAGTGGGCTTTTGAATTGAGTGTTGGGCTTAACGTTTCGAGAACTGGAAACGTTTACGTGCACCAGGCTGACCTGGTTTTTTACGTTCAACGCGACGAGGGTCACGTGAAAGATAATTGTTGTCACGTAGAACACCATCAAGCGATGGGTCAAACTTACCGAGTGCGCGGGCTAATCCAAGAATAATTGCGCCTGCTTGCCCTGTGTAGCCACCACCATTTGCGTTCACGTAAATATCAAGTGAACCTTTGGTGTTGGTTTTTTCTAGGACATTCATGATATCTTTGTGATCACGAAGTTCTGAAAAGTAATCGGTTAAATCTTTTTTATTAACGTTGAAAACGCCTGTGCCCGGTTTAATACGTACGCGTGCAACTGCAGCTTTACGTCGTCCGGTTCCCCACCACCAATGGCCATCTTTTGGAGTGTTTTTCGCTGCGGGAGCGGTTGTTGTTTCGGTTGCAACTGTTTCAGTTGCTTCAATAATTGGTTGATCTTCTGTCATGTGTTCGTAAGCTCTAGGAGCCCCTCTTGAGAACTGTGTGTGTGCGATTGCCGGACAAGTAGGCAATCAAAAAAATTCAATCAGCAAGCAAGTGCTTCTGGTTGTTGGTTAGCGTGTGGGTGCGAGTTTCCGCTGTACACCTTTAGGCGACGGAACATGTCACGGCCAAGTTTTGTTTTTGGAAGCATTCTTCGAACGGCTTGCTCAATTATACGCTCAGGGTGTTTCTCAATCATATCGCTGTATTTATGCGCTTTGAGACCGCCCGGGTAGCCACTGTAAATGAGCTGTGTTTTTTGCTCAAGCTTTTTACCTGTCATGACAATTTTTTCAGCATTAGTCACGATGACAAAGTCGCCAGTTAATACGTGTGGAGTCCATTCAGGACGGTTCTTACCCATAAGGTGTGTGGCAATAACTGTTGCCATACGACCAAGAGTTTTACCCTCAGCGTCTACGTGTCGCCATGATGGCTCGACTTCACCTTGTTTTGCAAATGTTGTTTGACGTGGCATAATCTAATTTCCTTCTAGGCCCTCAAATCTAAAGGGCGAACATGGGAATGTATCGAAATCCACCCCTTTTGTCAACTCAATAAGGGTACCATTTGCCTATGAACAGACATCGAACACCATTTGTGAAAAGTGCTTGGGCCCTTATTATTGTGCTAACAGCAGGCATCGCGTATCTGCAAACGCTGTCAGACGCTCCTATAGAGGGTACAGACGAAACTGCAACTGCTAGCGTGGAAGACCCAGCTGGATTAGTCATGGCTCGTATTCAGGCAGAAATAATGCTTGGCATACTTCCTGACGACCTTAAAGAGGGCGAAGTCGCTGAACTAACGCAAGCAATCAACATAGGAACAGTTACTCAAAGGCAGTCTTTTATTGCGTTCATGATTGCACTTGGGGAAACAAAAGAAGCCGAAGAAACATCGCGTTCATTGCAAGAGAGCCTTCTTAAAGATGGCTTAACCCTGACAGATTCACAAAGTGCAGTGCAAGAGCAACTTGATATTTTGATACACGGTGGCTCACTGCCTGAAGACCGCGAATCATTAGAAACTTCTCTTGGCTGGTTTGGAAAATTGCTCGAAGCCAACCCAACTGAACGTGCAGCAATGGAGCAGAAAACAAAAGAAAAGGGAAGTACTCTTGGAAAAGTGGCTGGTGTGTTGTTTACACTTTTTGCCTTAGGGTGTATTGGGTTAATCATCGCAGTTGTATTTGCATTTTCCGGAAAATTACAGAGCGGTTTGCAATCACAACAAGTTCAGCATGGCATGTACGCTGAAGTGTTTGCAGTATGGTTGTTTGGTTTTGTTGTACTGATGCAAATTTCCAGTATCGTTGCGGAACTTGTGTCGAGCGGGAGCCTTGTAGTTGGAATGCTGTGCTCACTCGTTGCATTCTTTTTAAGTGTGGTGTGTTTGTATTGGGCAAGAATTCGCGGTGTCTCTTGGAATCAACTCAAAGACGACATTGGTTGGACAAAAGGCGAAGGCGTACTAAAAGAAATATTATTCGGTATTGCAGGCTATGCAATGACTCTTCCGATTTTGGGCGTTGGCGTTTTGCTTACACTTCTTTTAATATTCATCCAAACTTATTTTGCAGGAGGTAGTGAATCATTTGGTGGCTCAAGTAGTGGGGCGCATCCTATCATTCTGCAAATTGCAGAAGGCGGAACGCTCATACGGGTACTTGTGTTACTTCTTGCTGTAGTCGCTGCTCCTATTGTTGAAGAAACATTTTTCAGAGGCGTGTTGTACCGCCAGTTGCGTTCTTGGAGTGAGCGGTGGGGTAATGCGATTAGTATTTTGATGAGCGTCGCGCTTGTTTCGTTTATTTTCGCAGCAATTCACCCACAGGGTTGGGTAGCGATTCCTGCATTGATGGGTATAGCAGTTGGAATGAATCTCATGCGTGAATGGCGTGGCTCACTTCTACCTTCCATGCTTGTACATGGAATTAGCAATGGCATAGTTACTTCTGTACTGTTTTTCTTGCTGAGTTAACTAATTGAAAGCGTTGGTCTATCAGTATTCGATGCGTTTGCAGCGCTTACTAGATTGTCACACACAGTATCTAGAGCAGTAGACATCGTTTCATTGATCGCCCAGTTACGTAGCGGTTCGCCGGTATCAGCAGCGATTCGCATAACTGGATGAATAGGTATTCCGCCGAGAAATGCAATGTTCATCGCCGCAGCCATTTGTTCTCCGCCACCTTTGCCAAAAATATCGTATTCTTTGCCATCGTCAGCAACAAAGTAGGACATGTTTTCAACAAGACCGAGCAACGGTACACCAAGTTGCTGGAACATACGAACTGCGCGACGCGCATCATCCTGTGCGACTACTTGGGGCGTGCAAACAATAACAGCACCAGATAATGGTAACAATTGCGCAAGGGATAACGGGACATCTCCAGTTCCTGGAGGCAAGTCGACGAATAAGTAATCAAGTTCGCCCCATTTAGTCTGTGTAGCAAGTTGATTAAAGGCACTGTGTGCTCTTGGTCCACGCCAGATTAAGGCTTTGTCAGGCTCAACCATTTTTCCGATTGTCATGACCTCCACTCCGTGCACATCGAACGGTAGAAGCAAGCCATCTTCAGCTTTTGATTCTTCTTGATGTAAGCCCAACATCGTGGGCATGGATGGTCCGTATATATCGCCATCAAGTAAACCAACTTTGGCTCCCTGCCGTGCTAGGCCAACAGCAAGTATTGTCGCAACTGTGGATTTCCCTACGCCGCCTTTGCCTGCTCCTATTGCGATAATTTTTTTGACATTTGGTAGTGGGTTGCCAGCGTCATGCACTCGCTTGTTAGCACTGCGTGAGTCCACAGTGAATTTCACGATAACTGCTGCAACTACTTCTTTGTTTTCTTGTGCAGTTGCACGAATTTCAGCTTCAATTTGCTCACTGATTTTCTGTTGAAACGCGGGCTCACTCGTATTGAGTTCAATTTCAAGTGTAATATTATCGCCTTCTGGCTTGATATCTTTCA
>Ga0115000_10000795_pt1 | contig 29010 bp, 28 predicted proteins | sample ArcticOcean_MG_C_6_FD_89690 | JGI IMG/M metagenome (GOLD analysis project Ga0115000, IMG submission 89690) | Marine microbial communities from western Arctic Ocean - ArcticOcean_MG_CB8_128 | ecosystem: Environmental > Aquatic > Marine > Oceanic | place: Arctic Ocean: Canada Basin | collected...
CCGGCATCACCCGGAGGGAGGGAAGCTCGACACGAAGGCAGCCAATCTGGGAGGTCGACTTCGATGCGACGCCGGCCGAACCTGTTGGTGACGACACGACAGTCGATGCCCTTCTGGACCACCTTCGGTTGGGGATCTGTGCAACCCAGTTGGGTGTGACCGAGCGGGCACTCTCCATGACGGCCGGGTACACCTCCACCAGGGAACAGTTCGGGCGGCCCATCGCCACCTTCCAGGCTGTCGGGCAACGCCTGGCAGACCAGTTCGTGAACGTGGGCGGCATCCGCCTCGTCACCCTCTCGGCGGCGTGGCGTCTAGCCAACGGAGTGGACGCCACCGAAGACCTGCTGATATCGAAGTGGTGGGCCTCGGAGCGCGCTACCGACGTGGCCAACGCCACCCAGCACTGCCACGGCGGCATGGGAGTCGCCGCCGACTATCCCCTCCACCGTTACACGCTCTGGAACAAGCACCTCACCACCTCGCTGGGCGCCGGAACGCAGAGCCTCCGGGCCCTCGGCGACCACCTCGCCCGCTGACAACCCGAAAGGACACCAGTGCCCCACCACGACCTCCTCATCATCGGCGCCGGATCCGGTAACTCGATCATCGGTCCGGAACACGACGACTGGGACGTGGCCATTGCCGAACCATGGGACTTCGGTGGGACCTGCATGAACCGCGGATGCATCCCGTCGAAGATGTTCGTCCACGCCGCCGACCTGGCCCTCTCTGCCCGCCGTGGACCCGCCCTCGGCGTGCACACCAGCTTCCAGGCAGCCGACTGGCCCGCCATCCGGGACCGGGTCTTCGGGCGCATCGATCCCATCGCAGCAGCTGGTCTGGAGTACCGCAACTCTCTGGAGAACGTGACCGTCTACCGCCACAGCGCCCGCTTCACAGGGGAACGCACTGTCGACCTGGGTGGACTGGAGGTCACGGCCGATCGGATCGTGATTGCCGCCGGGGCCCGCAGCCTGGTCCCCGACGTACCTGGCCTGGCCGACACCCCGTTCAGCACATCAGACGACGTGATGCGCCTCGACGAGCTACCGGACAGGCTGGTAATCCTGGGCGGCGGGTTCATCGCAGCCGAGATGGCCCACGTGTTCGATGGGCTGGGGAGTCGGGTGACGATCGTCCACCGAGGCGACCTGATGTTGCGGGGTGCCGACGAGGACGTTCGACGCTGCATCACCGCGGCCTACGTCGACCGCATGGACGTACGACTGGAGACCACGGTCTCGAGGGTGTCGCACGACGGAACCTACGAGATCCTCCTCTCCGACGGATCGACCCTGCAGGCCGACCAGTTGCTGGTGGCCACCGGCCGTCAGCCCAACGGGGATCGCCTCGAGGTCCACCGGGCCGGGATCACCCTGGACGAGCGGGGCTACATCATCACCGACGACCAGCTCCGTACTGGCGCCGATGGGATCTGGGCCCTCGGCGACGTCACCAACCCACGCCAGCTCAAGCACACGGCCAACGCAGAGGCCCGGATCGTCGCCCACAACCTCGCCGACCCGACCGAGTTCCAGAGCGTCGACAGGAGCGTCGTACCCCACGCCGTCTTCGGGCACCCCCAGGTCGGCAGCGTCGGCAACACCGAGAAGGAGCTCGTCGACTCCGGGCGGCCCCACATCGTGGCGACTCGCCGGTACGCGGACACGGCGTACGGATGGGCAATGGAGAACTCCACCGGTTTCGCCAAGGTCCTGGCCGATCCCGACACCCGCCTGCTGCTGGGTGCACACATCGTGGGTCCGCAGGCACCGACGCTCGTCCAGCAGCTCATCCAGGGAATGGCCACCGGCCTGACCGTGGACCAGATGGCACGCCAACAGCTCTACATCCACCCGGCAATGCCTGAACTCGTTGAGCAGGTACTGCTCGACCTCTGAACTTGACCACGGGAGAGCAACCATGAAGAACCTGAAGAACAAGGTCGCCGTCATCACGGGCGGCGCATCCGGCATGGGCCTCGCATTCGCGCATCGTTTCGCCGCCGCCGGAATGTCGGTGGCGATCGCCGACATCGAGGAGGCTGCCCTGACCACAGCGGTCGCCGAACTGACCGCCGCTGGCGCCGAGGTGTTCGGTGGGCTGTGCGATGTATCCGACATCGACTCGTTCCGCCGGTTCGCCGCCGACGCCGACGCTGCCCTCGGACCGGCCCAGGTCGTCTGCCTGAACGCTGGCGTGGCCAGCAGTGGCGACATGGTGGACCTGACCATGGCCGACTGGAACTGGTTGCTGGGGGTGAACCTCTGGGGCGTCATCCACGGTCTGGACATCTACCTGAAGGGACTGGTGGCCCGCAACGAGGGCCACGTGGTCGTGACCGCCTCGGTCGCCGGCCACACGTCGTTCCCGGGCCTCGGGCCGTACAGCGCCTCCAAGCACGCCGTATCAAGCATTGCCGAGACCCTCCACAACGAGCTCTCCGCCGCCGGCTCGGACGTCGGCGTCACCTCGCTCTGCCCGGGGTTCGTGGCCACCGGCATCTTTGATTCCGGGCGCAACCGTCCCGAACACCTCACCGACTCCCTGGCCGAACTTCCGTCCGACGAGCAGCTGGAGCGCCAGCAGATGGTCCAGGAGTGGATGGCCGCCAACGCCAAGGATCCGGCCGAGGTGGCCGACCTGGTCCACGACGCCGTGCTGGAGCAGACCTTCTGGGTCTTCACCGATCCGGACCACATCGAATCGATAGGGCAACGCCACGAGGAGATCCGAGACCGGCGCAACCCCGCCCAGGATCAGAACATCGGCCTGTCGTTGATGGACTGAACCGATCCAGGCCGATCGGGCCCGGACCCGTCAGCAGGTGACGGCAGTCTCGGCCACGGATTTCGCCCAGCGGTAGTCCGACTTGCCATTCGGGCTTCGTTCCACCCGCTCCACGATGACGATCCGCTTCGGAACCTTGTAACCGGCCAGACGTTCCCGGACACCGTCGCGCAATTCGTCGGCATCGGCCGCTCCCGGGGTGGTGAGCTCCACGACCGCAGTGACCGCCTGGCCCCAGCGATCGTCCTCAAGGCCGACCACGTTGCAGTCCACCACCGCCGCCAACTCCTTCAGGGCCTCCTCGACCTCCTCGGGGAACACCTTTTCTCCACCGGTATTGATGCACGCCGACCCACGTCCCAGAAGGGTGATGGTTCCGTCGGCCTCGACGGTGGCCCAGTCGCCGGGAATGGACCAGCGACGACCGCCCACCATCGGGAAGGCTTCCTGTGTCTTGACCGGATCCTTGAAGTAGCCGAGCGGCAGTGGCCATCCGAGTGCAATCTGGCCACGCTCGCCGGTGCCCGGCTGGACGTCGGAACCATTCTGGGTGAGGACACGGGTGTGCTCACCGAGGTGGAAACGGGCCGTCGCGGTGTCACGGCGCTTGCGGGACATGACCTGGCTCGCCATTCCGGTTCCCTCGCTGGAACCCAGGGAGTCCAGAATCGTGCAGGCGTGGTGGTCCAGCAACGCCTCCTTCGTGGGCGCTGAGAACATCACACCGGAGGAGAGCAGGAGCCTCAGGGAGGACAGGTCCGGCATGCGCCCCTCGGCTGCGGCACGATCCAGGGACTCCACCATTGGTCGTCCGAAAGTATCTCCGACCATGCTCACCATCGTGATGCGATCCAGCTCCACTATCCGCCAGAGCTCGTCGGGATCAAACGCCCGGGATGAGAGCGTGGACAGCATCCCGCCGTGGCTGAGGGTGGCCAGCCCCGGGATACCGGAGGTTCCGTGCATCAGGGGTGCGGCACAGAGTTGACGGATCTCCCTACCGGCATCGGCGACTGTGCGAGCCGTCGCTGCGGCTTCGGTCGCCGTGGACGGAACCGGCAGCCCGAAGGGACGGAACGTGGCCTCCATGCTCCCTAGGAGGTTCGTGTGGTCCCACATGACGGCCTTGGGCATCCCGGTGGTCCCGCCGGTATATAGGAACCAGAGGTCGGAACCGGAACGGTCGATACGCGGCATCGGATCGGCCGAAACGGCGTCCTCGTAGCCCAGCGCCCAGTCGGGCACCTCGGCACCGCCGACCTGCACTGCCAGGCGAAGCATCGGGCAGCGATCCCGGACGGCCTCTAGGCGATCTGCGAGGGTGTGGTCGAAGAAGATCGCCTCTGCATCCGAGTTCACCAGGATGTAGGCCAACTCGTCGCCGGTGTACCGGTAGTTCACATTGGCGGGGATTCCCCGGACCTTGAAGGCCGCGTACTGCGCCTCCGGGTACTCGTTCCCGTTGTAGAGGTAGAGCGCCACCTTGGAATCGGGACCCAGACCGTGGAGGGCCATCGTGGCGGCCAGCCGGGCGGCCCGATCATCGAAGTCAGTCCACGAGAAGTGCCTACCGGCAACCGAGACGGCGGTGCTGTCACCTACCTCGTCGGCAATGGCCTCCCATGCGGAAGCGAGGTTGAGTCGTCCGTCAATCTGGCCCATGGGCGGCGATGGTACAGATGGCTTCTCCATCAACAGCCATCGGCTCCCGGGGCTCTGCGAAACCTCCACGGGCGCGGGCACAACCCAGCCCTATGCTCCTGCCTCGTGGGTAACAGTTACGGACACACCTTCCGGCTCAGCAGTTGGGGAGAGAGCCATGGCGCTGGTATCGGCGTGGTGGTCGACGGCTGTCCGCCGCGCCTCGCCCTCACGGTCGACGACATCCAGCACGACCTGGACCGCCGTCGACCCGGGCAGAGCCGCCTCACGACACAGCGGGGAGAAGCCGACAGCGCCGAGATCCTGTCCGGCGTATTCGACGGTCTCACGACCGGCAGCCCCATTGCAGTGCTGGTCCGCAACGCCGACGCCCGCCCCGGCGCATACGACCACCTGCGCGACCTCTATCGACCCTCGCATGCCGACTTCACCTACGAGGCCAAGTACGGCCACCGGGACTGGAGGGGAGGCGGACGCTCCAGCGCCCGCGAGACCATCGGCCGAGTCGCTGCCGGTGCCATTGCCCGCCGCCTGCTGGCCGAGATGGGCGGGATCGAGGTCCTCGCCTGGGTGTCGCAGGTGCATGACATCGTCGCCGACGTGGATCCCAGCACCGTGACCCTCGAAATGGTCGAGGCGGATGCGACACGTTGTCCGGACCCGACCGCAGCCGCCACCATGGCGCTGGCCATCGATGCGGCCCGACGCGATGGCGACTCGCTCGGAGGCATCGTCACCTGCGTTGCGCGTGGGGTACCGGCCGGGCTCGGCGCGCCCGTCTTCGATCGCATCGAGGCCGACCTTGCCAAGTCGATGCTCTCCCTTCCGGCTTCCAAGGGCTTCGATATCGGCAGTGGCTTCGATGCCGTCACCATGACCGGACGCACCCACAACGACCCGTTCATCCCCGGTCCGGATGGACGGCCGGTCACTACCGCGAACCGCTCCGGTGGCGTCCAGGGCGGAATCACAAATGGCGCCGACATCAACTTCCGGGTGGCCTTCAAGCCCACGGCCACCATCAGTTCCGCTCAGGACACGGTGAACACACAGAACGAGGCGATCGTCCTGGAGGCCAGGGGCCGCCATGACCCGTGTGTGCTGCCGCGCGCAGTACCGATGGTCGAGGCAATGGCCCTCGTGACCCTTGCCGACCACTGGTTGCGCCAGCGGACCGTCGACGTGCTGGATTCCTGACCCGCCCGTCCGGGTCGGCCCCACGGCCCTGCACCTACACTCGCCCCTGACGGCCCTGAAGCCCGGAGGCAGTAGTGACCAAGCCAAGGAACAACCCGGCCATCAAGTCGGACAAGCCGATCCCGTATGACATCCCGGTCTTCGACGACCACGAGTCGGAGAGGCAGTACCGCAAGGAACGCCTGGCGGCCGCCTTCCGGATCTTCGGGCGCTTCGGGTTCAGCGAGGGGGTGGCCGGCCACATCACCGTGCGCGACCCCGAGCACACCGACTGTTTCTGGGTGAATCCCTTCGGCACGCCGTTCAGTCATATCCGTGTTTCGGACCTACTCCTGGTCAGCCACACCGGCGAGATCATCCACGGCGAGTACGCCGTGAACCAGGCGGCCTTCGCCATCCACTCGGGTCTCCACATGGCCCGACCAGATGTGATCGCTGCTGCCCACTCCCATTCCCTGTACGGAAAGGCCTGGTCCTCGCTGGGCCGGATGCTGGACCCGATCACCCAGGACAGCTGCATCTTCTACGGCGACCACGTGCTGTTCGACGACTACACGGGAGTGGTCAACGACCCCGAGGAGGGAAAGCGTCTCGCCTACGCCCTGGGTGACCGGAGTGCCGCCATCCTTCGGAACCACGGCATCCTCACCGTGGGAGCGAGCGTGGACGCGGTCACGTGGCTGTTCGTGACCATGGAGCGCTCCTGCCAGGCACAGCTGCTGGCCGAGGCCGCCGGCAAACCGATCCTCATCGACGATGAGACCGCTGTGCTGACGCACAGCCAGGTGGCCGGCAATTTCGCCAGTTGGTTCAGCGCCCAGCCGATGTTCGACCAGATACTGCGGGACCAACCCGACCTACTGGACTGACCACGGCCTGACCCGGGTCAGCCGCCGACGAAAGGCATCGCCACCACGGTGGCCGCCACCTCGGTTCCCCTCTGGTCGAGGTTCACGACATCGCCGAGCCCGATCTCCAACGGCAGGAATGCCATGCCTATCCCGTGTCCGAGGGTTGGCGAGAAATTGCCGCTGGTCAGCTCAGCCACCTGTTTCCCATCATGGATCACGGCCTGTCCTTCGCGTGGTGGTCGACGGCCCTCCACCGCCAGTCCCCGCAGCCGTCGCCCGGGGCCGCTCCGGCGTTGTTCCAGCAGGGCCGTGCGGCCACGGAAGGCCTCCTTCTCCCAGCCGACCACCCAGCCCAGGCCGGCATCCAACGGCGTGATCCCGGAGCCCAGCTCGTGACCGTGCAGGGGTAGTCCAGCCTCCAGCCTGAGGGTGTCGCGTGCTCCCAGGCCGGCTGGTTCGGCACCGGCCGCCACGAGTGCATGCCACAGGTCGGCTGCGCCCTCGACCGGCACAGCCAACTCCACGCCGTCCTCGCCCGTGTACCCGGTGCCCGCCACCAGACCCGAGGTGGACCCCCACTGGAAGGGCGCCACTGCGAATCGGGCAACGGTAGCGGCGCCCGGCACCACCGATCCCAGGACGGCGAGGGCCGTCGGTCCCTGAAGGGCCAGGAGTGCCCGCTCTGGTCGGATGTCGACACAGCCAGGAAGGGCATCCACGACCGCTCCGCTGTTCGAGGCATTGGGCAGGACCACGAAGTGGTCGGGGGCCAGCCACCACACGATGATGTCATCGACCACAGATCCGTCGGCGTCGTCGAGCAGGTGGGTGTACTGGGCGCGTCCGGGAGCGATCCGTTCCAGGTCATTGCTGAAGGCGGCCTGGATTGCGTCCCGTGCGTGCGGCCCCCGGAAATCGAGGCTGCCGAGATGGCTCACGTCGAACAGGGCTGCGCCCGTACGGCATGTTGCATGCTCGGCCAGCGTGCCCACCGGATAGCTGACCGGCATCTCCCATCCACCGAAGGCGACCATCCGGGCGCCGAGGCCACGGTGGACGGCATCCAGCGGTGATGCCTGCAGGGTTACTTCAGCCATGGAACCGAAGGTATATCGCTTCAGGCAGCGTGGGTGACGAGGAGGCGATCCAGGTCTCGTCGGTAGAGGATCCGCACACGCAACTCCGGGTGAAGCTCGCGCAGCAGTCTCACCTTGCGGTTCTTGCGGGTAACCAACGACTGGCGGAGCGTCGTGACCTCCAGGTAGAGGTCATGGTCGGGAAGGTAGAAGTCCGGCGTGAACGCCATCTTGGGCCGCCCGTCCGGAGCGGCTTCGAGTACGAAGGTCCGGGGCTCGTATTCCCAGGTGATGTCGTAGAAATCCAGAAGGTCGGCGACCCGCTGTTCGGACTCGTGGGAGAACGCCACGCCGTCGGATGACCCGACCGGGGCCACGGGTCGAAGGGGCACGACCTCTCCCCCACCCGGTTCCACGACGGCGTCGATGTGAAGGCTTCCGGATCTAGTTCCCGACGGCGGTAGCCGTCGGAGGGATCTCGACATCGCTGCGGCCCTCTGGATACAACTCCACTATCCGGGCATCCACCTGGTCCTTCACCCCGGCGAGCGGGAGGATGTTGAGCACTCCCTGACCGTTACGGATCAGGTCCACGATCTCCTCTTCACCGGTACGCACCATCACCGAGGTGCCGCTGATGACCAGGTTCACCCGGGTCACGTCCTCGTCCAGGTGGAGCGTCAGGTACTCGAACACCTCACGAACCAGCTCAAGGCGGATCCCGGCGTCCAGCAGGGACTTCACGGCACGTAGCTCGAGCAGGTCCCGGTATGAGTAGCGGCGGCGGCTGCCGCTGCCGCTGGCGCGTGCCAGGGTCGGTCCGACGAGCCCGGTACGGGCCCAGTAGTCGAGTTGGCGGTAGGTGATGCCGGCTATCTCAGCGGCCCGCTTGCCCGAGTAGCCCTCAGGCGTCTGGTTTGTCATTGGGACGTCTCCCCCATGTCGAATCGTGCTGGTGCGAGATTTCGCCCGCGTACCACAGGGTTGGAACTACAACCCTGTGACTCCGCGCATCAGGGTACGGGCCGCCGAGGCGCCGGTCAAGGATTTCGCGCCCGGAGTGGTCATCTGGACGCTCTGGGCGCGACAGATGCCACGCTCAGGGAGGCACTCCGGGCGTCAGCCCTCGAAGTCGTCTGGTTCCACCGAATCCAGGAACGCCAGGAACTCCTCGACCTCAGCTTCCGCCATTGGTTCCTCAGTCGGAGGCGGCAGATAGCCCGCCTTCTCGACCACCTCTTCGGCGGCGAAGACCGCTGCACCGGTGCGCACAGCGAGGGCAATCGCGTCCGAGGGACGCGCCGGCACCACCTCGACGCCCACCGGCCCCCGCAGGTACATCTCAGCGAAGAAGGTGCGATCCCGGAGTTCTGTGACCACGACGCGCTCCAGGGTGGCCGAGAAGGTGGCCAGCAGGGTCACCATCAGGTCATGGGTCATCGGACGGGGTGGATCCTGACCGGCGAGAGCCAGCGAAATGGCCGTCGCCTCCGGCATCCCGATGAAGATCGGCAGCAGGCGCTCACCCTCAGCCTCACGGAGCAGAACCACCGGAACGCTCGAGGGCAGAACCTCCTGGACGCCCACGACCTCCATCTCGATCATCGGAGGTCCCTGCTGGTGGGTCGGCGGCGCACGTCGGAACCCTAGTGCCGCTCCGCTGACCCGCCGGCGTCACGGACCTGCCGGTGGAACCCGTCCCCTGCGCGGTCCAGGTCAGCCAGGTCCACCTCGACCACCCCCGGCAGGTTGCGAAACCCGCCACGGTGGTCCAGCCCGTAACCCACCAGGAAGGCGGCGTCGGTGGTGAAGCCGACGTGGTCCAGGGGGATCGGCAGTACCCGCCGACCCGCCCGATCAAAGAGGGCGCAGACCCGCAACTCGGACGGTCCGTGTTCGAGCACATGCCGACGCAGGTAGTCCAGACGGAAGCCGGTATCAACCAGGCCCTCGACCAGGACCACCTGTCGACCATCAACATCGACCGAGAGGTCGTTCGTGAGGCGGACCCGCCCACGGTCGGGGCCGAGAGCGCTGAGGGCCAGGAAGTCGACCAGGATCGGGGTGGAGAGACGCCGGATCAGGTCGGCCATGAAGGGCAGGCAGCCCTTCAGGACTCCGACCAGAACCGCTCCCGGCTCCAGGACCTCGTCGAGTTCGGCGGCCAGCCCGGCCACCCGGTCGGCGATGGTCGCCGCTCCCAGATACGGGGTCGGCCCGGCCATCAGACGAGTGGACCCATCGACCGGCGGAGCAGCAGATCGTGAAGGGCCGCACCGGCATCCGCCAACTCGTCGAGCAGCCGACGTGCCTCCAGACCCGAACGCCCGTCTCCCCTTCGTCGCAGCGGCAACAGGACCTGCTCGAGGATCCCCGCCTCGCGTTGCGCAGCTACCAGGTACATGCGCAGGTGACGAACGTCGAAGCCGTGCTGCACGAAGCGTGCCGCCACCCGTGCAACCAGGAGGGCGTCGCCGTCGTAGACCACCGTACGGCCGGCCGCGATGCCCACGATCAATCCGTGCTTCTCCAGATCGCGGACCACCTCGACGTCGAGACCACCCATGGCAGCCAGCTCCTCGAGGCTGACGCTCACCGACCCCAGATTGCCGGTTCGGCCGCTCTCCCGGAACGGCCTGACATCGGCTGACTCCTCTGGACCGGAATCGGCCAGGTCGACACCGTCCAGGAGCATCGAGCGGATCACCTTGAGCGGCAGGAAGTGGTCGCGCTGCTGGCGCAGGATCCACGTCAGCCGTGCCACCTCGTCGACTGAGAACAACCTGTATCCGGCCGGAGAGCGTTCTGGTTCCAGGAGTCCGTAGGACTCCAGATATCTGATCTTGGACACAGTCACGTCGGGGAACTCCGAAGCCAGCCCGGTTATGACGTCGCCGATGTTCATTGCCGATGCGGGAGCAGCGGAGTCCACCTCGGAGGCCGCCACCGTCACTCAGGCGCCGGTGCCGTGGAAGAACACCAGCTTGAATCGCCCGATCTGAAGTTCGTCGCCGTCGTCCAGTTCACTGGACTCGATGCGACTCCGGTTCAGGTAGGTGCCGTTCAGGGAGCCGACGTCGCGCACGACGTAGTGGTCGCCGACACGCTCCACCTCGACGTGACGGCGTGAGACGGTCACGTCGTCAAGGAGGATGTCGGCGGCACCATGGCGCCCGATCGTCGTGACCATGGCCTCCAGCCCGTATCTTGAGCCGGCCTTGGGACCGGACTCGACCACGAACAGCCCGCACTCCACCGGGAACCGACCCCGGTCCTCCTCGTGTGGAATTTCCTCCACCGGGTCGAAGGCATCCGTCACCTCATCCACGGCGGGCAGAAGCCTCATTCCGCAGGCGCCACAGAAACGAGCCTCAGCCGGCTCCGGTCGGCCACATTGCGGGCACGGGAGGCTCAAGGCTCATTCCCCGATCAGGGCCTGGTAGGCGGCGGCGTCCATGAGTTCGCCCGTCGCTGAGCCATCGGTGCCCATCTCGCAGATCCAGCCATCCCCGTAGGGATCCTCGTTCACCTTCTCCGGGGTGGCCTCCAGGTCCTCGTTGACGGCCACCACCTCGCCAGTCACCGGAGCGAAAAGTTCGGACACCGACTTCGTCGACTCGACCTCGCCGAATACCGCTCCGGCAACCACCGAGGTACCGACCACAGGCACCTCAACGAAGACCACGTCACCGAGGGCGTCCTGGGCGTAGTCGGTGATCCCGATGCGGATACGGCCAGCGCCCAGATCGCGGACCCATTCATGGTCGGTCGAATAGAGGAGGTCGACCGGAATGTTCATGATCCGAACCTACTTCGGAAGTTCCGATCCGGTGGAACCACGCTCAGCCGACTCCACGTGAGCGCCGCTGTGCCAGCACCTCACGCGCCGTCGGGATGTAGTACCAGGCGGCAGCCCACGAGATCACCAGGCCAGGCAGGCCGAACACCCAGGCGCCGAGGGCGAACGCCTCGTGGGCAAAGGCGGTGGATTCCCCTGCCAGGAAGAATGGGACAGCCCACAGCAGGGCGAAGGTCCCCGTCTTTCCCCACCAGGTCACGTCGATGCGACGTGCTCCCATGGCCAGCAGGACGAGTCCGACCAGACCAATCAGGACCTCGCGGACCAGCACCGCCACGGCGAACCAGGTGGGGATGGAACCGTCCACCACCATGGCCGCCAGCGCAACGACGAGCAGGAACCGGTCGGCGATCGGATCCAGGAGCTTGCCTACGTCGGAGACCTGGTTGAAGCGACGGGCAATCCAACCGTCCACCCAGTCGGTGGCGCCGAGGGCGCCCAGGAGAAGCGCCGCATCGGTCCGGTTCCCGACATCGAACAGGAGCCACAGGAACCACGGAATGCACGCCAGGCGGAGCACGGTGATCAGGTTCGGCAGCGTCCATACGCCGTCCCATCCGGTCCTCGACGGCACCGGGGAAGCTGCTGTCTCGGATCCCATCCGGCACAGCCTACGATCCGACCCTGCCGCTCTCCAGCCGGAGATGCAGCGAACCCGTCGGGAGGACCTGTGGCTTCGATATTCACCCGCATCATCACCGGCGGGATTCCAGGTCGGATCATCTGGCGTGACCCCACCTGTATCGCCATGGTCGACATCCGCCCCCTCAACCGCGGGCACGTCCTGGTCATCCCGATCGCCGAGGTGGACCGCTGGACCGACCTGCCCGTGCAGACCGCTGCGCACTGCACGATGGTGGCCCACGCAGTCGGTCGGGCACAGATGGCGTCGTTCGCGCCGGAACGGATCGGCCTCATGATCGCTGGTTTCGAGGTGCCCCATACCCACCTGCACGTGGTACCCCTCGACCACATGGGGCACCTGGACTTCAGCCAGGCCGACGCCGATGCCGACCCGTCAGACCTTGATGACGTGGCTGAGGCACTCCGTGGAGCGCTGCGCTCCGCAGGTCATCCAGAGGTGGTCTGACCGGCACAGATCGGCCTCACGCGGGTCACGATCCCGGGCGTCGCACCCAGAGTCGTACACCGTCGGAGTCCAGACGCTTGCGGAAGTCCATGAGGATCAGACGGCTCTCGAACATGCGGGCCTCCGAGGCGGTCCAGCCCATGGACTCGACGTCCACCACGACCACGTCGAACCGGTCCGGCCAGTCCAACCCGGGCAGGAACCCCTGAGTGGGACGCAGGACACGGGCCTCGTCACGATCCGCCACCAGCGGATAGACCTCCGGCGAGACGATCACACGTGCGTCATCGCCAATGAGTACCGATGTCGACACCCGGGCCACGTCCACCGCTGAGCGCCTTCCCCAGTCCCACGGCTCCTCGTACGGAGAGGACTCGGCGTCGCGCACGAAGAACACGAGCGCTGTGAGAACCAGGACCGTGAGCATTCGGCGATCCACGAGGACCCGGCTCACCCCGGGTGTTCCGATGCGCATCAGGGCGTACGTGGCCGCAATGAACACGAATGCCAGCGTGGCGACGTCCTGCTGGGGGTTGCCGAATCCGCCATCGGGAACGTCCGCCACCAGATACAGGGCCAGCAGGGGCAGGACCGGCACGAGGTACCTGGGCCTCACCAGCGGCAGGAAGAGCACCGGGGCCAGCAGGAGTACGACCTTGTCGAATCCGTCCCGTCCGAACAGGTCGCTGACGAGACCCAGAGGATCGCCGAGCATTCCGACTGCGATTCCCAGGACGCCCGTTCCGTACCTGGCAAAGGCATCGAGATGCGCATAGTCCCCGTCGCCGACCATGGGCTGGACCACGAAGGACATGATCAGGAACCAGGTCAGGCCGAAGGTGGCCAGCGACCAGCCGGCCGTCTTCTCCTCTTCGCCGACGAGGAGCAGCCCGAGGGCCGCCACGGCCAGGCCGAGGTCCGATCTGGTGGTGACCACCAGCAGGACGAGGACCGCCACGAGCCTCCAGCGACCACGCTGCGCCGCCAGGTAGGCCGCCATCAGGGCAGGTAGCGCCAACGCCTCCGGATGGAAGCCGGCGAGGTTCAGGTTGTGGACGGATGGGTGCATGGCGTAGGCCGCCATCAGCGCAGCCGCCGCTCCTATGCGGAGGTTGGCCGGGCCACGGGCGATCCTCCAGATCGGTACGACGCCAACCGCCAGGGCGACGGACTGCAGGAGGAGGAGCGTGCCGGCCACCGGCAGGACCTGGAGGGCCCACGCTATGGGCCAGAAGATCCAGGCTCCCTGGTCGGCGAAGAGGTTGTGCCCGAGGTCGTTGACCACCGGCTCGAAGCCCCGGTCCATGAGGTCGGCGGCCTGGAGGTAATGGCCGATCTGGTAGCCGATACCGAGGTCCTGGCTGCGCGCCAGGGCCAACAGCGTCAGGAATGTCGCAAGCAACACCGCTGTGATCCACGGCAGACAGCGGTCCCAGACCGGGGAGTCCATTCGGGCCTGCCATCGGAGCATGGCAATGTCCATGCGTCGTCTGACCGACACCACCTTCGTCACGACGGTCTCCCCGGTGCGTTCCAGGGATTTTGCGGTTCTCTCGAAGGCCGGGGTGGTCTTCACCAGAGGGCCTCCTGGTCGCCACCGGCGTCGACCAGCTCGGAACCGTCCATCGGGGTGGTCAACCCTGCTCCCTTGCGGCGGGCGTCGTTCACGTCCCGGGCCACCCTGTGGCGCTCGAGTAGCCCGTCGGGTGCAGACGCGAGGAGCGAGTTCAGCGAGGAGCGGTCATGGTCCGAAGGATCCAACCACTGGGCCCACTGGCACTCTGGCAGCAGTGCCGGCATCCGGTGGTGGACAGGGGCAAGGTCGGCGTTCGCATCCACAGTCAGGATCGTGCACGTCCTCAGAACCGAGTCGTCCCCGTCGGCCCGGGCCTCGAAGAGTCCGGCCAGAGCCAACGGTGCCCCATCAGAGCGCTGCACGAACCAGGGTTGCGAGGCTGAGCCGGCAGCGGAGGGGCTCCATTCGTAGAATCCGTCCACCGCAACGAGGCACCGCCTGTGTCGGAATGCCGCCCGGAAGGAGGGCTTGGTGGCCGCTGTCTCAGCCCTGGCGTTGAACATTCGGCCGCTGGGCGACGGGTCCGTGGCCCATTCGGGGAGTAGCCCCCATCGGGCGGTCCCCAGGAGGTGCTGGCGGCCACCTGTCGGATCGACCCAGACAATGGGCAACCGGCCGGCTGGAGCAACGTTGTGGTCGGGACCGTCCAGGACGTCAACGATGGCATCCGCTCCCAGGTACTCGCTGAGTTCTTCGGGTGACGATGTCGTCACCACCCGGCCGCACATGCCATAACCGTACCGGCCACGACCTCCCGGCTCGGTTGCACGTCCGGTGATTCACCCCAGGGTGCAGGCGCCCACGAATGGTCCGGTCGGCCCGGATCCAAGGTCGACGGTGATCTCATCACCCGGAGCGCCACCGAATCGGGGCACGGCCACGGTGGTGCCTTCCGCCGCCACCGTGATGGACCCCCTGACGGCAAGCGTCTCCCAACGCGAGTCCGCTTCGGTGGCGGTCTCCAGACCGAAACGGATCGTCTCGGCCCAGCCGGAGCCTCCCTCTATCAGGGCCACCTCTCCCTGGGGGATGTCCACCGTCAGCACGAGGACCCTCCTGCCTGAGCAGGTGACCCGTGCGACCCGACCGACCATCTCCGGCGGGCACGCACCGTCGGAGTCCTCGTACAGGACGACGTCCAGGGGGCGCAGGAACTCCGTCGCTACGACGACCCGGACGCACCCCGCCACCCACCAGTCCACCGGTCCGACGAGGGCCACCTGACCGCCGGCGTGTTCGAAGACTGTTCCGGCGAGGGCGCCGACCCCTATGGGCAGGTCTCCGGCGGGCACATCCAGGCGGATCCGGTCAACCGACTGTCCGTCACCGCGCAGGACGGCCACGACGCTGTCTGCCGTGCTCACAAGCGACGGCTCGGCCACGGGCGGCCCACCGGGTACGACGCCGGTTCCGTCACCGGAATCCGGTGTGTCGAGGGTCGCGGAGAACCGGAGCGACCGGTCGGTCCTGTCCACGGGTTCGCCTGAGAGGACGACACGGGCCAGCACCCCGACGGCGCCTACCGCCAGGACCACGAGCAGGGCTCCGATGACCCTCTGGCGAAGCCCGACATGCAGGGAGCGCACGATGGAGGCCTCGTCCCTGCGTTCGGAGCGCGACCTCGGACCGAATGCCTCTGAGCGATCCCCCCCGCTGAGCAGCGTCGCCCAGCGACTCACCGTCTCCTCCGGGAACCTGAGCGCAAGGTCCGCGAAGGCCTCCTCTTCTTCCGGGCCGAACAGGAGCAGCAGATCGTTCTCGCGCAGGAGTTCCACCGGGTCACTTCGGTGCACGAGGCGGCGACCCCCGGCAAGGGTTGTCAGGAATGCACGGATCTGACGGTCCGCCTCCAGTTCATTCCAGCGTCCTCCGGTCGGAGCAGGTACGGACGACACCGGCGAGGCGGCCGTCTCGCTTTCGCGAAAGAAACCCGTCCGGCGGTCCCGCTGCTCGTCGGACACCTCTGTCCCGGACCCGGCCTCACGGCGTTCGGGCGCCAGCGACAACCCAGCGCCGTCATCGCCATCAGCGGCCGGGTCGACGGCTGTGGGGTCATCTGGCTCCGACACGCCGCCGAGGCTACGCACCGCGGCGGCCCCATCCCGGGCACCCGCGCCGTAAGCATCCGATGTGCCCCATAATGTCCCCCGGCCGATCATCACAACAGTCGGCAACCGCCCTACACAATGTCTCGACCCCGACTCACCACCCCCGCCCCCGCTCTCTCCATGGCCGTGGCTCTGGTCATCCTCCTGACCGCCACCGCCTGCACCCTCGACGCGCCCACCACCCAAACCCAGAGCCCCGTAACACAGCCCACAGAGGCAACCTCCACAGTCCCCCAGTCCAACTCCGACGCCGCTACAACCACACACCCGTCAGAGGCAACGCCGACAGCCCCCGATACAGCCGCCAGCACCTCAGACGCCCAGCCCTCAGATACGACCCCGTCCGACCCCGGTGCAGCCGCCAGCGACCCGGACACGCAACCGCCAGAGGCGACCCCATCGGACCCCGACGTTGCCCTCAGCGACCCGGACACGCAACCGTCAGAGGCGACGTCGACGGTGCCGGCGTCGACCGTAGCGAAGCGTGTCGACGACGGCACTGGCGACGGTGCCGGCGATGCCGGTGGCGGCGCCGTCGGAGCCGAAGAAGACGACAGACCCCTTCCCAGAGGAACGCTCACCGGGGACGGCCACTACACCGACCCTCGCGGCGAAACCTACGAGGAGTTCCAGGCCTCCTTCGACCGCACGCACCCCTTCCAGGGTCTCGGGTCCTTCTGTGAGCCGACCCAACCGCCGGATTCTGTCCCGATTGCAACCGAGCCGGGCATAACCGCTGACTCGCTGACCATTGTTCACCTGAACACCCGTCTAGATGAGTTGGAGAGGATCGGCTTCTACACGAGGGCGGGCGACATCGACGAGATGGTCCGGTCATTCGTAGGGGTCGTCAACGGGTGCGGCGGCATCCACGGACGCCTCCTGGACCTTCGGACCGTCGACATCTCAGGTCTCGGCGGCGGCGGCCACGACATAGACACCCGGCGCGAGGCCGCCTGCCTGGAGGCCCGGGAGGTCCACCTCGCCGTGGCCGCTCTGGCTGTCGAACCTGTTCCGGGAACCGCCGCCGGCTGCCTGACCTGGTCAGGTCGGACATCATTCCTGAGCGTGCGGGGCACATCTGATCGAGACGACCGTCGTGCCGGCGGCCTCCTGCTCGCCCAGGCACCCGGAGCCCGGACCGCATTGGAGGCCATGGTGAGCATGGCCGACGAAGAAGGCCTCCTCATGGACCGAACCATCGGCCTGGTGGTCCCGGATGCACCCCAGCGTTCCGACGACATCGTTGATGTGCTGGTTGAGGCGCTTGAGGCTCTGGGCCACGACCCGACGATCCATCTGGTGGGTTGCGAGGGAACGACAACGTGCCGGGTGGGGATGGACACAGCAGTCGCAGCCATGGTCGAGCGGGGCGTGGACGTGGTGTTTCCTCTCCTGAACCGGACCTCGTTGCCGTGGCTGGTGCTCGAGATGCTGGATCAGGCAATGCCGCGGCCCACTTTCATCCAGTCCGGCCTAGACGCGCAGGGCCTCGACTCGGTGTCGTCGGAGGTGGCCGAGTTCGGAGGTACGCCTGCCGGTGCGTACTACTCCGGTGCGTGGATTCTGGATGCATCGGCAACCGGCAGCCACCGTCTGGACGGCTTCGAGACCCGACCGTTCGACGAGATGTGCAACCGCTCCTACGCGGAGGCCGCCCAGCGTCGAATCGCTACGGTCGACGATCCAGCGACGGACGTGTATCGAACGGTCACAGAGGCCTGCAGCCTGGTGAGGGCCGTGGCACGCGCCGTTCATGATGCCGGGCCGGACCCAACGAGGCTGGGCGTCCAGGTGGCCCTGGCAGTCCTCGGGTCGATGGACGTGTCCGACATGCGCCCCGCCACCAGCTACGACGGACATCTGAGCGTGCAACTCAGGCGTTACGAGTACCCGTGTGGCCACGGTCCGGGGTTCGGCGACACCGACGGTTGCCTCGTGCCGGTATCCGATCCGCAGCTACTCGGCTGACCGGGCTCCTCAGGGCCGATCCGAGGCCGGGGAGTCAGTCCTCAGGGACGTACCTCGTAGTAGAGGTTCGTGGGGTCGTCCACCTGGTGCTGGACGAAGCGGCTGAAGCCGGCTTCGGTGACCATTTCCTGCAGCGTCTCCGGATCAAGACCAAGGGTGCCGAGGCCCATGCCGTCGGAGGTTGACATGGCCGATGCCATGCAGGTCGCCACCGACGTGGAGTACATCATCGCCAGCATCGGATTCCGGAGATTCTTCCCCCACTCCGGCGATGACCTGATCTCCTTGACCAGCCACGTTCCATCGGCGGCGAGCGCCCCACGGATGGCAGCCATTGCCAGGTCAGGCCTGGGCATGTCGTGCAGGCAGTCCAGGGTCATCACGAGCTCGACGTCTTTCGTGGCCGGCAGGTCCTCACCGCCGGCAAGGTGGATGGTCACGTTGTGGCTTCCGTCGAAACGCTGGCGGGCAGCCGCCACGGCTCGTTCCGACACGTCGTAGCCCTCGTAGGTCGAGTCAGGGAAGGCAGCGGAGATGAGCTCGAGAGCCAGTCCTGTGCCGCAGCCGACGTCGACGACCTTGATCCCTGAGGCGAGCCGATCGGCAACCCCATCGAGCAGCGGGATCACAGTTGAGACCAGCAGGGCACGCGCCATTGGGGCCAGCATCGCCTCTGTGTGCTGCTCAGAACCTTCACCCTGGTCGTCGTAGGTGAGGCCCAGGCCGGTGCGGAAAGCCTCCACGAGGCCATCAGCCACCCGGGGGTCGCGCTGGCGGGCGAACACGGCGGCTGCGTAGGTGGGCTGGTCCACCCGGGCCAGCACGAGGGCGGCCTCCGGTTCCATCTCGAAGGTCTCGCCGTCCGTCGTGACCAGAAGTTCGGCCGCCGCCTGGCTCCGGAGCCATTCGCGCAGCCAGCGTTCGTGGAGGCCGGTAGCGGCCGCCAGGTCACCGGAGGTGACGGGTCCGGCCCCGTCCAGGGCCTGGTAGATCCCGAGGCGTACGCCCAGGTGGATCATCAGGCCCACCATCTCACCCTGCTTGTAACCCCAGGTAGTGAGGGTGTACCTGCTCAGGAGGTCCTTATCAATCGTCATTACTCGCCTTCCGTCATACCCCTTGGGCGTCGTGCGTGCCGGGTTCGCGTACCCAGATGGCGCCATCGTGATCCAGGCACGACAGGATCGCCAAGTCCCCTTTCCGGTCCCGGCGACCGTTCACGTTGGCCTTCCATCCGGCACCGTTGTTTCCAAACCGCCAGAAGTGGGTGAGGCAGACGAGCTCCTCGCCGTCCACGACTCCCTCGTGTGCAAGGTGGGACCACTGGTGCGGGCAACGGGCCTCCGAGACGCAGGGGACCCCGGAGACGCTGCGCCACACCACAAGGTCCTCGCCGTCCAGGGTGGCCTCCGCTATGCCGCCGGCAGGAACCTCGACGTCGAGAAGTCGGACCCATCCGGGACCGGGCGTTTCGGAGTCGGCCCGGTCGGCCACGACTCAGACGTCCGTGAAGCGCGTTACCGCCACTGCTGAGCCGATCATCCCGACCACCCCACCAATGACAAGCAGCCAGATGCTGGTGTCCCAGACGAATCCATCGGGCACGGCGAAGCCACGGAACAACGGAACGGCATCGGACTTCTGGAAGTACGCCAGGACCTGGGAGTCGACAACGAACAGGGCCGGTATGGCGAGGGCGGCACCCGCCAGGCCGTGGATCGTCCCTTCCAGCATGAAGGGGATCCGTATGAACCAGTTCGTGGCACCGACCAGCTTCATCACCTCTATCTCCTGGCGGCGGGCACCAATCGCGGTGAAGACCGTGTTCAGGATCAACAGGGTGGACACACCGACCAGCACGACGGCGGCAACCAGGAGTGCCTGGCTAACCCGTTTGGAGAAGTCCTCGATCTGGCGGATGGCCTCAGTGGCCGTCGCAACCTCCTTCACGCCGGGTTGCTCCCCGAATTGGCGTGCCATCTCTGCGACGTTGCCGGCATCCGGATTGGCCGGCACGATCCGGTATGAGGGCGGCATGACCGCCGGGGTGACGCTCTCGATCAGCTCAGGTTTGTCGGCGAAGAGGCGTTGGAACTCCTCGTAGGCGGCCGCCTTGTCGACGTAGGTGTAGCCCGACACCGCAGGGCTGGAGTCCAGGACATTGCGTATGGCGGCGTCCTGTTCGGGCGATGCATCGGCCACCATGAACACGATGAACTCGACGCCCTCCTGGAACTGCGCCGTGGCCCGGGCCGCCCCCTCGCGGATCAGAAGCGAGGCACCGACCAGGGAGAGCGAGATCGCCACGGTCAGGATGGCGGCCAGCGTGAGACTGAGATTCCGCCAGAGGCTGACGAGCGTCTCGCGCACGTAGTACCAGAGTCGATAGAGCACCTCAGGCCACCGGTTCTGTCACGTCAGGGCTCATTCGTAGACCCCGCGGGACTCGTCACGCGTGATCACGCCGCGATCCAGCTCGATCACCCGGCGACGCATCGTGTCCACCACACCCCGGTCGTGCGTAGCCATGACGACCGTCGTACCGCTGCGGTTGATGCGATCCAGGAGGCGCATGATGCCAACCGATGTTCCGGGGTCGAGGTTTCCGGTGGGCTCGTCGGCCAGCAGTATCAGCGGACGGTTCACGAAAGCCCTTGCGATCGAGACCCGCTGCTTCTCGCCGCCGGAGAGCTCGTCGGGTAGGCGCTCCGCCTTGCGCGCCAGACCCACCAGTTCGAGGATCGCCGGCACCTGTTGGCGTATTACCTGGCGTGGGCGGCCGATCACCTCGAGTCCGAACGCCACGTTCTCGTAGACGGTCTTCTTCGGCAGGAGCTTGTAGTCCTGGAAGATGTAGCCGATGTTTCGTCGGAGGTACGGAACCTTCCAGGAGCTCATCGATCCCAGGTCCTTGCCTGCGACCATGATGCGACCCTCGTCGGCGACCTCCTCGCGGTTCAGGAGTCGGATGAAGGTGGACTTGCCTGAACCCGACGGGCCGACGAGGAAGACGAACTCGCCCCTCTGGATCTCGGCCGTGGCGTTCTTCAACGCAACCACGTCGCCCTTGAAGATCTTGGAGACGCCCTCCAGCTTGATCATCTACGACCCCCGGGCAGCGATGCTTCGATCAGAACGGGTCGTGACGGCACGGCGCGGACGGTACCAGAAGGCCGTAAGCAGATCGCGGCGCCTCCGGAGGATCAACCCCCGGAGGTGGAGCCGTTGTCAGTCCTCGTCGCGTGAACGGGCCCACCGAAGGTAGGCCTCCATGAACCCGTCGAGGCCGCCGTCCAGCACGCCGGCGACGTCGCCGACCTCGTGCCCGGTCCTGAGGTCCTTCACCATCTGGTACGGCTGCAGCACGTAGGAACGGATCTGACTGCCGAAGTCGACACCGCGCTGCACCCCGCCTATCACTGCCAGCTCCTCATCGCGCTTCTGGCGTTCCAGGTCCAGCAGGCGGGCGGCGAGCATCTGCATTGCGCGGTCCTTGTTCTGGTGCTGGCTGCGTTCGTTCTGGCAGGAGGTGACGGTCCCCGTCGGTAGATGGGTGATTCGCACAGCAGAATCGGTGACGTTGACGTGCTGACCCCCCGCCCCGGAGGCCCTGAAGGTGTCGATTCTGAGGTCTCCCTCGTCGATGTCCACCTCGTCCACTATGGCGTCGAAGAAGGGGACGACCTGCAGGGATGCGAAGGCGGTCTGCCTCTTGGATTCCTTGTTGAACGGCGAGATCCTGACCAGTCGGTGCACACCGCGTTCGCTCTGGAGGAGGCCGTAGGCGTAGCGGCCCCTGACGACGAACTCCACAGAGCTGATCCCGGCCTCGGTGCCTTCCGATACCGATTCGACGACCAGGTCGAATCCCCGGCGGTCGGCCCACCGGCTGTACATGCGCAGGAGCATCTCCGCCCAGTCCTGAGCGTCGGTGCCTCCGGCTCCGGACTGAACGTGGCAGACCGCATCGCCCTCGTCGTGCTCGCCCGAGAACAGCGACCGGACCTCCAGGGCATCCAGGCGCGTGGACAGGTCTCCAACAGCATTGCCGATCTCGCTGTCCAGGCTCTCGTCGCCCTCTTCGGCCGCCATCTCAGCGAGGGTCTCGGCGTCCTCGAGACGCTGTGTCAGGTCTGAATGGAACTCAAGGTCCTCCACGACCCCGGAGAGGTCCTTCTGGACGCGGCGACCGCGGTCCTGATCGTTCCAGAGTTCAGGGTCGGCCATCTCGATTTCCAGGGCCACCCGGCGTTCGAGCTGTTCGCTGATCCTGAGATAGCCGAACGCCTCGTCCAGCCGGGCCCTGAGCGATACCAGTTCCGTTGTGAAGTCCTGCACCTCAGCCCCCGTGGCACTGCTTGAACTTACGGCCCGAGCCGCAGGGACACGGGGCGTTGCGAGACGTGTTCTCCCATTCGGTATTCACCTTGGTGGCAACCTTCGCCGGCCTCGACTCCTCGACCCTGGCGGGCACACCGGCAGCCGCTGCGGCCCCGACCACCGGGCCCTCCGGGCCGCTCGTGGTCACATCGGAAGGCTGGCTCGACTCGTCGGCCTGGACGATCCGTATGCGCATCACGTAGCGGAGGAAGTCCCGGCCGATGAGCTCGTCAAGTTGCCCGAACAGCTCGAAGCCTTCGCGCTTCCACTCTGTGGCCGGGTCCCGCTGGCCCATTGCCCTCAGGTGGATTCCCTCCCGCAGGTGGTCCATCTCGTAGAGGTGCTCGCGCCACCTCTGGTCAATTATCGTGAGCATCACCTGTCGCTCGACCTCGCGCATCGCCTCGGTGCCGAGTTCCTCCTCGCGACCGGCGTAGACCGCCAGGCCGTCCGCCTCGAGGGTCTCGTAGAGCGATTCGGTGCTGCCCTCGGCTGCCAGGGCTTCGACTGTGAGCCCCAGCGGCCAGTAGGTGTCCAGCTCGGCACGCAGGCCGTCGAGGTCCCATTCCTCCGGGAGGCCGGAACCGCAGTGGGTCCGGACCGTGTCGTCCACGACCGAGGCCATCACCTCGCGGACCTCGTCACGCAGTTCAGCTCCGGTCAGCATCGAATCCCGACGCCGGTAGATGACGTTGCGCTGCTCGTTCATCACCTCGTCGTACTTCAGGACGTTCTTGCGCACCTCGGCGTTCTTCTGTTCGACTGTGGTCTGGGCACGCTCGATCGCCTTCGTCACCATCTTGGACTCGATCGGGACGTCCTCAGGTAGCGCCCTGTCCATGACACCCCTGATGGTGTCCGAGGCGAAGAGGCGCATCAGGTCATCCTCCAGCGACAGGTAGAAGCGGCTCTCGCCCGGATCCCCCTGGCGGCCGCTGCGACCCCGGAGCTGGTTGTCGATCCGACGTGACTCGTGGCGTTCGGTACCCAGCACGTACAGGCCACCGCTGGCCCTCACCTCGTCGCCCATGGCCAAGCATTCCGGCTCGAAGCGCTTCACGAGCTCGGCCAGGCGTTCGGCGCCCTTGGGTGTTGATGGCTCCAGGCCGGCCGCCTTCAGCTCACGTTCGGCCAGGTTCACGGGGTTGCCCCCGAGCAGGATGTCCACACCGCGTCCCGCCATGTTCGTGGCGACGGTCACCGCTCCGGGTCGTCCAGCCTGGGCAACCACATCGGCCTCGCGGAAGTGCTGCTTGGCGTTCAGGACCTCGTGGTCGATGCCGCGCTTGTCCAACTCGCCCGAGAGTCGTTCCGAGTTCTCCACCGAGACCGTGCCCACAAGCACCGGCTGGCCGGCCTGTCGACGCTCCACGATGTCCTCGACCACGGCGTCGAACTTGCCAGCCTCTGACTTGAAGATCAGGTCGCTCCTGTCCAGGCGCACCAACGGGCGGTTCGTGGGGATCGGCACCACCTGGAGGCCGTAGATACCGGCCAGCTCGGCGGCCTCGGTCTCGGCGGTTCCGGTCATGCCGGCCAATTTCTCGTAGAGGCGGAAGTAGTTCTGGAGGGTGATCGTGGCGAGCGTCTGGTTCTCCTCCTTGATCGACACCCCCTCCTTGGCTTCGACCGCCTGGTGGAGGCCATCGGACCAGCGCCGACCCTCCAGCACCCTTCCGGTGAACACGTCGACGATCCGGACGTCGCCGTCAACGACGATGTAGTCCTTGTCCCGCTTGTAGAGCTCCTTGGCCTTCAGGGCGGCGTGGAACTGATGCACCAGGTTCGCCGATACCTGGTCGTAGAGATTGTCTATGCCCAGGGCCGCCTCGACCGCATGCACGCCGTCCTCGGTAGGGGCCACGATCCCCTTCTCCTCGTCCACGTCGTAGTGGTGGTCGGGTTCCAGGCCGCGTACGACGGTGGCGAACCGCTGGTAGAGGGCTGCGGCCTCGCTGAGCCGTCCGCTGATGATGAGCGGCGTCCGTGCCTCGTCGATGAGGATCGAGTCGACCTCGTCCACGATGCAGAAGGCGTGGCCACGCTGGGCCTTCTCCTCATCAGACATGGCCATGTTGTCGCGCAGGTAGTCGAAGCCCAGCTCGTTGTTGGTGCCATAGGTGATGTCAGACGCATAGGCGGCCCGCTTCTCGACCCTGTCACGGGCGTCGGGCACCACCAGTCCCACCGAGAGTCCCAGCCAACGGTGGATCTGGCCCATCCATTCGGCGTCCCGGCTGGCCAGGTAGTCGTTGACGGTGCAGAGGTGCACCCCGCGTCCGGAAAGGCCGTTCAGGTATGCCGGCAGTGTCGAGACGAGGGTCTTGCCCTCTCCGGTGCGCATCTCGGCAACCCATCCCAGGTGGAGGGCCATGCCGCCCATCATCTGGACGTCGTAGTGGCGCTGGCCAATGACTCGCCACGCCGCCTCACGAACCACTGCGAAGGACTCGACCAGGAGGTCGTCGAGGTGCTCGCCGTTGTCGAGGCGTTGCCGGAACTCGCCGGTCCTGGCACGTAGCGCATCGTCGTCGAGCGCTGCCGTGGAATCGGACAGGGCATTGATGTCGGGCACGATGGCCGCGATGGCCTTCACCTTGCGGCCCTCGCCGCTGCGCAGCACGCGCGAGAACAGACTCATGGTCTGGCTGAGGCTACCGTCCCGCGCCCTTGGCGATGGCGGCCGTGACGGGTGCCCGGAAGGCTCCGGATCGGGCCTTCAGGAGGTGGCAGGTGGGCGGAGCAGGCCCATCGTGGCCAGCTCGCCGGGTGCGTCGTCCATGCTGGTTCCGAGAATCGCCGCCAGGGCCTGGAGGTCATCGCCGCGGATGGTCAGGACCCTTCCGTTGAAGTCCTGTCGCTTGACCTGGATGATCTCCAGGTAGCGGCGTATCAGGTCGACCTCAGGTCCCGAGGCACCCGCCAGGCCAAGGAGGTCGATGACCACCTTCTGACCTGGAACCCATGCTGACTCCTCGGCCAGCTCGGCATCGCCGGCACCGTCGGCCCTTGGCAGGAGTTGGTCCACCGGCACGTTGTAGAACGAGGCCAGGCGGTTCAGTCGGGGCATCGAGACGGATCGTTCGCCGCGTTCGTAGGCGCCCAGGACCGAGGCCTTGAACTCCGATTCCGACCTGGCCTCCACGTCCTGGAGGGAGAGTCGCTTCTGCCTGCGGATCAGGCGGATGCGTTCGCCCAACCGGTTGCTGTACTCGGCCTCGTCCCGGTCGGCTTCGCCGCGTGCGTTCATCACCACAAGAGGTGACCGTATCGACCGCGCTGCGTGGTGGGCAACTTCCCTCAGAATCCGCCCGGTCCGCAGACTGCACGGGTCCTCTCAGGAGCCCGCCGACACCCTCGCATCGCGTATCGCCACCATCAGTGCGCCTGCAGCGATGGCTGCCGTTTCGGCGCGCAGCACGGTGGAGCCGAGGCCCACACGCCTCCGGTCGCCCAGCTCGGCCTCCGTCCAGCCACCCTCCGGCCCGATCAGGAGGACTCCAACATCACCGTCGAGGCCTGATCCACCGGGCTCGGCCATGGCCACGGTCGGGTCCCGGGCCACCACCGAGGCCTGCCGCAACGGCTCCAACACGGGGAGGCGGACCCGGCGGGACTGCATGCCCGCCTCACGGACCACCCGGGTGAGCCTGTTCAGCTGGACCGCCGCCTTCCCCTCGTCCCACATCACCACAGACCTCTCCGCCGACAACAGCATGATCCGGTCGACACCCAGCTCGGTGAGCTTCTGTACCACCAGCTCGGGCCTCCCCGACTTGATGAGGGCGAACCCGACCGCAACCTCACGTGCCGGTGGCGGTACCTCGACCACGTCGCCGGAGGCCACCAGACGATCACCGAAGCTGGCCGGGCGCCATCGACCCGCGGCATCGCAGACTGTCAGGGCGTCGCCGTCCCTGAGGCGCAACACCCTGGACAGGTGATGACGATCGTCGGCGGAGAGGACCGGATCCTCCACGTCGTCCACGAATGCATGGGGGCCACCGCGGCCATCGGGCGGCGCTCCGATCATCGTCACGAGGCCAGCTACCGGAAGGCCGACCTGATCCTGGAGATCAGACCGTCCCCCGGCTCCCCGACCGTCTCGCCGCGCTCGACAGCAAGCGATCTGAACAGCTTGTCTTCTTCAGCGCTGAGACCCGTCGGCGTGTCCACGACCACCTCCAGCACGATGTCGCCGCGCCCCCTGCCCTGCAGGTGTGGCACGCCGCTCCCCCGGAGGCGGAACACCTCCCCGGTCTGCGTCCCGGCGGGGATGCGAACCTCGACGTCCCCGTCAAGGGTTTCGTAGTCCAGCTCAACGCCGAGGGCCGCCTGTGTCACCGGAAGGTGCAGTCGGTGGTAGAGGTCGGTTCCGTGGCGCTCGAACACCGGATGCGGACGGACGCGGACGCTGACGTAGAGGTCCCCGGTCGGCCCGCCACGAGGGCCGACAGCGCCACGCCCGGTGAGGCGCAGGGTCGTACCATCGTCGACGCCGGCCCGGACGTTGACTGTGAAGGAACACTCCTCCACCCGCCTCCCCTCGCCACGGCAATCGACACATGGATCCGGGAACACCTCGCCACGACCGGAGCAGGTTGGGCATGGCGCCGCTGTGACCATCTGTCCGAGCACGGACTGCCTGACCTGCCGGACCTGACCGCTCCCCCGACAACCCCCGCACTGCTCCGCCGAGGTCCCCGGCGTCCGACCGGTCGCCTCACAGCTCGTGCATGCAACGGCGGTCCGCACGGTGATCTCCTCCTCCGAGCCGAACACCGCCTCCTCGAAGTCCACGAGGATGGTCGTCTCGAGGTCCTCCCCGGGCCTGGGACCAGACCTCCGACGGCCACCACCGCCGACTCCTCCACCGCCGAAGAAGGACTCGAAGATGTCGTTGATGCCCCCGAACGGATCACCGGCCATGCCAGCCGATGGACCGTCATGTCCGAAACGGTCATAGGACTGCCTGGCCTCAGGATCCGATAGGACCTTGTACGAGGCGGCTACGGCCTTGAACTCCGATTCGGCAGCCGAGTCACCGTCGTTGGCGTCCGGGTGGTGCTGGCGGGCCAGGCGGCGATAGGCGGACTTGACCTCGGCGGCGTCTGCATCCCGATCAACGCCAAGCACCTCATAGTGGTCGCGCGGCACGACTCAGCCTTCGAGGGGGGCGCCGGAGACGCCGTAGGGGGCACGCGTTGCAGCCGCCGTCAGGGACACGTGGCATTGCCACCGGGCGCACCTCCGCCATACGGATACACAGATCATCGGCGCACAACGGTACCGGCAGGAGGAGTCGACCTAATGGGCCGTCGTGGCCCGGCCACGCCATCGCCGTAGGGCGTCAGCCCCACCGGTTCAGGTTCCGATCTGGTTGAACGGGGCGACCTCTGCGACCAGTGGCTCCACGACCCCCTCGGGCATGAAGAAACGGAAGAAGAGGGTGCAGAAGGGATGACCCTCGGTGTCGATCCAGTTGGGGACGCCGGCCTGGTCGGCACCGCCAGCGACGCCGACCAGGCGGCACGCGTCTCAGACTTCTGCTTCCCTTTGGTCAGGCCACCCTGCGATGCTGCTGCGCATGGCCCGACTCCCGGGCGCTGACCCCGCCAGAACGGATCAGCCCTCGGTCAGGCGATCCCCATCGGCAGGCCGAGATCACCTGCCGACGTCGCTGCAGTCTGCCTGTGGCTGGCATCTGACGAGGCCGGCCGGGTCACCGGCCAGACCATCGGCCTGAACGGTGGCGCCTTCACGTCGTGAGGAGGCCGAGGTCGGTCACCGGATGGCCTCCCGGTGGGTCTCCCAGATGATGACCTCGCTGTCGCCGGTGCTTCTCAGCCCGAGGCCACCGGCATCGGTCAACCTCGCCGCGTCGCCCTCGCCCAGCCGTGTGCCATCCAGGACCACTGATCCCCTGGCCACGTACAGGTGGACGAAGGGCGCCACCGGCACCTCGACCGTCTCGCCGTCGGTGAGGCGACCGACCCACATGACGGCATCGCCCTGGCGTATGGCGATGGTGCCGTCATGGCCACGTCCCGAGGCCACCGGTACCAGCCCACCAGCGTCGAGTCGGTCATTGACGTCCACCTGCTCGTAGTCGGGTTCAATGCCGCGCTCGTCGGGTGCCACCCACATCTGCACGACGTGGACGCGTTCGGTGTCGCTGTGGTTCGCCTCCGAGTGTGTGATGCCCCGACCGGCCGACATCCGCTGGGCCAGTCCCGGAACGATGGTCCCCTCGTTGCCTGCCGAGTCCCGGTGGTCGAGGGCACCCTCGAGCACCCACGTCACGATCTCCATGTCAGCGTGCTGGTGGGGATCGAAACCGGCGCCGGGAGCGATCCAGTCGTCGTTGGAGACGATCAGGAGGCCGTGGCCCAGGTTCCGGGGATCACGGTGCTGGCCGAAGCTGAAGCTGTGCCGTGCGTCCAGCCA
>Ga0115000_10000797_pt1 | contig 28980 bp, 49 predicted proteins | sample ArcticOcean_MG_C_6_FD_89690 | JGI IMG/M metagenome (GOLD analysis project Ga0115000, IMG submission 89690) | Marine microbial communities from western Arctic Ocean - ArcticOcean_MG_CB8_128 | ecosystem: Environmental > Aquatic > Marine > Oceanic | place: Arctic Ocean: Canada Basin | collected...
AAAGAGCGGGATCAGTATCAGTTTATTATGTAGGGTTATAGTAAAATGGATTTAACTAAGAACCCCGCACCTATTATTATAATCGTCCTCGGAATTGTATTCGGAGGTGGCCTCGGAATTGCTGGCGGTCCCAAAAAGATGTCAGCCGGTATTCTAGTTGGTGCCGTGTTGCTCGCATGGCTAACGACTATGCAAGCCCCGGCTATTACCAAGTCTGAAAAGGCGGCGGCTCAGTAGAAAAATAATATTTATATATTTAAAATGGAACCTAAAGAACAGAAACTACCACCTAAAACTAGTGAAGCTAAATTTGTATTTACAATTTTCGCTATCCTTATTTTAATCATATTGTTTTTAGCTTTCATTTATTGGATAACAGGAGGCGATCCAATTACCGCTGGTATGTGGCTTGCTTGACATATTTACATAATAAAAATATATTTATATAGTAAAAATGATGAATACTATTTCATACGGTTTAGCCGTCGCTGCTATCGGTGCAGGTGTTTATTACTATGGAATGGGTGAGGAGAAAATGAGTTATCTATGTTTCGGCATTGGTATAATATTCCTAGTAATAGCACAGTTAGTGAAATCAGAGTCCTATACTCTTTGTGCCGGTGGTGCTCCTATCGGAGGTGATGATGACGACATGATCACAGACAAAGAAATTGCCGAGGCGGACGAAGAGGAAGATGATGCCATAGAAGAAGAGAACAACGACACGGCTATCGACGATGAGAGTGACGAAGAGGACGAAGAGGACGACGAGGACGACGAGGACGTCGAGGACGTCGAGGACGTCGAGGACGTCGAGGACGAAGAGGACATGGACGAAGAGGACATGGACGAGGATGACATGGACGAAGAGGACATGGAGGATATCGACGACGAGGACGACGAGGGAATCCAGGTCCAGGTCGAAAAGTATCTCATGAGAGGTTAAAAGAATCAATTGTATATATAAAAATGCTATCTACCATTAAATTATATGCAAATAATGTTTTTAAAGTATTGGGCCCTGGTTATAATGAATGTGTTTATCATAATGCATTGGCTGTCGCCTTGCGAAAAAAAGGTATTCCATATGAAACAGAGAGAATAATACCTATAACATATGATAATCATGTTATAGGTAATCTACGAGCCGATATTATTATTGATAATTCTATTATTTTAGAGTTAAAAGCTGTAAAATGTATTACCGAATCTATGAAGTTTCAACTTACAAATTATAAAAATCTAACAGGTATAAATAACGGTATGATTATCAATTTTCCACAGCGTTCTGACATTGACGTGTGTGATTTTCATTCCGAAGACCCTCTTGAACTAGATATATAAAAGGCATTGATTTATATAATGTTTTAGCTGTAAATATTTCATCATTATATAGTTGTTCTTGATCGGTGGTTTCTAAAACTTCTTTTGCGCTATCTAGAAACATTAATGCCCTATCTATACAAAAATCATTATACTTATCACCATTTTTCAAGAGTATTGTTTCTTTTATTAGTTTATCCATTTTATATCAATGTTATCTGTTCTTTAAATCGATGGTATATATTCCCATTGCAGAGTATCGCATATTTTTTTCCATAATACGTCTTGTTGGTATAGTTTTTCCTTTGATTTCAATAATGGAAAGCATGGTAAAAACTCGTCATGTCCCAATAATTCACAAAACTTGTACAAAACATAGGAATAACTTAGAAAGTTTTTCCTAGTTTCGGGACAATGATCGTCGAATGGTTTTTGAATTTGTACAAACATGTGTCTCAATTTTTCTTCAAGTTCTTGAGACATACAAGGTGGTTTTAATCCGTTTAGCATATTTGTAATATATGGAATATGTTCGTAATATTTATTTAATCTTAATTTTTTCAATAGTGTTCTAACCTTTTTATGATTAATTTCTTTTATATTTAAAATTTTTTGTTTTTTAAACTCGTATCTTAATTGATCAATAACTTCATCTGGAATGTTTGTTGTTTCTCTGGCTTGAAATTGCAATAGCCATTCATTAAAGTGATTATCACGCTTGTAAGAATATGTAATCTTTCTTTCGGTTTCATGTTCTTCTTTATATGAAATATTATCAGAATTAATAACTTCACAAGAAATCCCACAATTTCGACATATGTCTGTGCTTGTTTGTTTATCATATATTAGGTCAAATGATTGACATTCTAAACATTGTCCAGTTTGTTCATTTCCTCTGGTCATATCTAAATATTCAGTTCCTTTGTATTCTTCAACATCAAGTAGATATTCCCCATATATATCCTTTCTCTGTGTACCTTTTTTAACTTTTATACCAAATTGATCATCAACGGTTTCAACTATACCTTCTGAAGTATATCTTATCATATAGGGTATACATTTTGCAATGTATTCGCTCATTTCACTTTCATATTTTTTTTTATTGGCTGGGTCATCTTTAATTTTTACATTCCAACCAGTAATTTTATTTTCATACCTGCTTAGAAAGTTAGTTTCCATAGATTAAAGAATTAGTATATTATTCTTTTAATATGCTTTCTAAATTTTTCTTTTTCCTTATAGATATATGGATTTTTATTAGAAATATATGGTTTTATATTACATTGAAAAAAGGTAATTATCATATAGTTAATATTGATGTCAAGTATGAATTGGAAAATACTGAAAAGCCTGTATATAGTGGTATTTTCTGGCTCAAAGAAAGTAAAAAATGGTCGGACGAAGGTGTATATTTTTCAAATGCTGCACACGTCGAGGATATTTATTCCCCTCCACAGAATGTGAAAAACATAATTATGTTTACAACATATTTATATGATAGTCAACCGTATGTATTTTGTACGGACGATATAAAAAAAGAGATACCGCGGGAAAGTAAAACAATGAAGTTTTCCATCCCTGTTCAACGAGTATATGCTATAGATGAAAATGATAATGTTATTGAAGATATAACAAACAATTATATTTCATATGCAGGTCCAAAGAAAAACTTTCACGAACAAGATATAAAAAGCAATTTGATTTTTGATTACGAATACATCAAAGTAGAAAATGTAATGGGTGAAACTCTACTAATTAATACAAAAAAAACTTCGACTATGGATCTACCTTAGTAGCCAAATAAAAACTAATATAACCAAGATTAGCTACATTATATTTTAGAATAAGAAACCTACTATCATATTCGTGAAGCAATTGAATTGTTGAACAGAGACTTGTTGCCTTTGTAAATAGATTCAGATATTTCAGTGAATACTTGCCTGTAATTTCCCCTTTCATATCTGATTCAATTTCTACATGTGTTTTTTGAGATGCAAAATCACCTTCGCATTCAAAAATTACATTCTTGGGCGTCTTTGTAATGTGTAGTTCACTTGATAGATTATACATGTCCCGGCAAATCCTCTGGAAATCAATCGATGGTACAATAGTTATTACATTAACTGGGATCGCGGGAAGTTCTATCTGATCTTCGTTAACATCCAACAGTTTCAATTTGAAAGTTGTTTTGGTTCCTTTTACTGTATTTCTGATATTGATATACATAAACTCATTGTCATTGATAATAAACTCTAGTGTATCATTTCCGGAAATAGTTTTCAATAGTTTATGTGTATTTGTAATATTTACTCCAGCGATAATATCATGATCACATTCATATTCTTCAAAATTTTCTGCGTCCAACTTTAAATCCACCAGAGATGACCTTGCCGTATCCAGGGTCAAGATTCTAATACCACTTTTTGTAAAATAGATATTGATATCATTTAGAATGTCCTTTAATACCTCAAACACTGATTTAATTGCCGAAGCTTGTATAGTTGTGAACCTCATTTTTTGAAAGAAACTATTTAATTCTTTATCTAGATGCACTATCAAAAGCGTCCGAAACCTTTTTGTTTATCTTGTTTTCAAGGTCTGTGGTCATCATAGGTTGCAGAGACTGTCCGTAATTATTTAGACTGAAGAAATCTCCCCCTGATTCATCCTTTTCCAATGTAGACATGGAGCACATTCCACCTATTCCACAACTCTCAATTTCATTTGGCAAAAGCGAATATAGCCACTGTTTAATTTCATCACCCACTAGTAGTTTTCCATTTTTTGTCAACAATGTCGGCACCCTGTTGATTTTGTTCTTGTATTGTGGAGGTACTCCTCTCTGTCCTATATCGTGCAAGTTTACAATCTTCTTTAGTGTATCATGTTGGTTTACAAATTCAATTACTTTTTCTGAATGTTGGCACTTTGTGCTATATATCAGGAGAGCCGCCATTTAAATTATTGAATATTTTTCTTTATTTTTTTTAAACGCATATATAAATGTCTGATTCTACAAAGTTGTTTATAGCATTAGGTGCACTGGCCGCTGTTTACATGTGCAAGTCCGAGGGTTTCATAGAGTTTCCTGGATTTGCTGGTATATCTCAAAAAAAGGATATAACTTTACTAAACACGGATGGTCCAGATCAATATGGTGATTTACAAGAGACATCTGTCGCCATAACACCATCACAATTACAAGAGGCTGTAATGGCAGCTCAAAAGTTTATCAAAGCCAAAACTGGCATATGTGCTTATGCCATATATACACCTTATGCCAGAATATTCGATGGACCTGAAGGTAAAATGTATATGAAAATCAGGTTCATGTTTACGGCTACACAGGGATTCCCATACGGATTCTTAATTGATGTTGTGTATGGTGATGGTAAAATATTACAGACCAATACACAGCCTGTACCAAAGACTAGTGATAATGAAGGCATTGCCCCATTCATGGCGGATGACGCTCATGTGTTTTTACCCTTTGAGGAAATTGAGCGTGCAAATATTGTTAAAGTAGATTAAATGGTATCAGTCCAAGAATTGCAAAAACTGGAAAAAAATAAACAAAAGATCAAAAAGGAAATATATACAAAGATATATTACCAATTTTCAAATAAAATTACACGAAATGCAGAGCTTTCACAGAAACACACATATTTGACTATCCCACCTTTCCTTCTAGGGTATCCAACCTATAGTTTGAAAAACGCTGCAAAATATATAGCCAGGCAGTTTGAGAGGAGTGGGTTTGATGTTCAAATATATGGAGATATCAATCTACTTGTGCAATGGAAAGTAAAAAAAGATAAAACACCCGAAGAGAACCATGAACCCAACGACAGTTCTTTCCCGTCATTGATGAACCTACGAAAGACAGCGCGTAAATATAAATGAGAATATATTATAACTACATTTCAATATGGATAACAATCTGAATATTCTCGTTGAAGCGAAAAAAGAGTATGTCGAACAGCTATGCAATTTAATGGGTCCGGTTATGATAGAGACATTTAATACCATGTACAATGAGGCGGTTACTGCTTCTAAAGGTAAGAATGTCTTGCAGCAATACCAAAAGTTTTTAAAAGAGGTTCCCAATTGGAACAATCATATGATTCACCAGCACACTGAAAACCTTTCCAATTCATGTGCATGGTTTAATGACCTTCTTGCCGCCGTATTTGTCAGCTATGTAAAGATTCTTTCGTCCGTAAGACTTACAAGTGATAACAAGAAAATATCAATTAAACTTCCGACCAATGAAGTATTTACTCACGGATGCTACCTTTCTGTCGCAAAGGAGCTTTACCAAGACCCGTACATCTATCAGGATGATATTTCCGATTACGATAGATCTAAAAATTTGAATGAGCGTATCAGGAAGAATATTGAATCGACTATCAAAGAGATGGTGCCCATACAGAAGATCCTTCACACGTACATCTCACAGGGTGAGCAAATGAGTGAAAAGGATATAGATCTAGACCACGATGCAACAGATGGTGAGGATCCCGATATCCTCGAAGATGATCCACTGATGGAGCCTGAAGAACCCCCGTCTGCGGAACCCATCACCGAGGGACCCGAGGGACTAATGGACCCTTCTACCGAATTGGATCCCACGCCCGACCCAGAGTCTTTAGATGGTCCACAACCACCCGCAGAGGTCAAAAACATTAATTTTGCCCAACTACGTAAACATCCTGCCGTCGCTACGGTGCAACCACCAGAAGAGGAAGTGGACGATGTCCTTTTCGGAGATGCACCTGAAAAATAATCCAATGTTAATATAAATGGACATAAGCGAACATCTAAGAGATCCTATCGGTGCTACAGTTTTTGCCGGGCTTGCCACCGCTGCCTACATTTACATGAAGGCGAGGATGAACAACGAACCCAAACCAGAACTTAATGCATACACAAAACCCTCTATTCTAGTAGCAATTTTGGTTTATTTCATTGTTTCCAATGGTGCAGCCTGCAAAGAAACGATATCAGTGGAACCATTCTAACTTAAAGATTTAAATAATTATTTTATATAAATGGCGTCGGTCAAAGCATTTAATGATATGATGGAACAGTTTCTCAACGAGTTGAAGCAAACATTTCCAGAGGAGAAAGCTATTATTAAATATTCAACCGGTTTTGATTTGATGAGGAAGACTAATCCTCGTCAGTGTGTTAATGGATTTATGGAAGGTGTTTCCGGAATCACCAACCAGATTATGGCAAAGGATGATTCATTCCTAACTTCAGGTGATGGTTTTCTCGATGATATCAATATCAGTAAATATTGGAATGGTGATTTGTCTCAGGGTACAAAAGATGCAATTTGGCAATATCTCCAGACGCTTAATGTTTTGGGGATGACCATTACATCTATTCCCGCCGAGGCGTTGAGCACTATCGAGAATGTCGCCGCCCAGTGCGCCGGTGGTATGGGTGGTGAAGGCGACGGTTCTGGCTCGAATGACCAACTCATGAATAGCATGACTGCACTTTTAGGAAACCTAGGTGGAATGCTGAAATAATTTATTTATTGCGATAATATAAATGGCACAGGCATGGTTTGACAACCCAAATGAACTATTTAAAAAAGATAAAATACAGGTTTTTTGGCCAAATAATACACAAAGCGACAATGAAAGAATAAATGCCACTACAAGGTTTGTTCTTTATTTAGGATGTATAATCTATTTAATAAAGAGAGATGTTAGAATATTTGTACTTGTTGGTATGGTACTGATGGTTCTTTATATGTTTCATAATAACGACATGATTGTAAAACCAATTCCCCACCCCACAGTTGCTATTGATGAAGTTAACGAGAGACCTGGCTGTCAGCTTCCTTCTGAAAACAACCCCCTGGCAAACGTACTTTTGACAGATTATACAGAGGAGCCCAACAGACCACCAGCCTGTTATTACCCCACCGTCCAAAGACAGGTTAAAAAACTCGTCGAAGACACTATTCCATACGACTGTGGTAGATCTAGATGCCCGATGCCCAACGTGCAACGCAATGCCGCTGCTCGACAGTTTATATCCATGCCAAACACGACTATCCCCGGTGATCAAACGGCGTTTGCCGAGTGGTGCTACGGTAAAAAGAACCGCCCGATGTGCAGGTCCGACCAGGGATCTTGCAGTCCCGACGCCAGGGGTGTCCAATCAGAGGCATTCGCTGGTCTAGATTCTAGCGGTCAAATGAGAACTGGTATGCGAGGAGGATCACCTTTTTGATAAATTAATTTCTACATTCATTATAAATGGCCTATCAATTACAGCCTGATTTACAACGGATTACAGGAGATACCGTCCCAGCACAATGTGCGGACGATGTAGTTTTTGCTTACCCCCAACCCAGTGAACTGAACTACTGTTGCCGTCCCAACACCATGTTGTTTGGCACAGCACCTTATATGGCCGGTAAAGGTGCACCGAACGATCTTATTGGAGTTTCGGATGAACTGAGACCACAGGCTACGACTAGATTCGACCATGTATACGTAAACACTGCATCGAAACAGACTTTCCCGTGGCAGAATATGAAATGTAGTCTTCCTCTTAGAACTATGAAAACTGAACCAACCAGCACTAGAGCCGATGTTCAGAATGGGTTGTTTGGTAAAAGATATTGTAATAATTAAATTATACTATTAATAATAAAGATGGATGTCGTATCATTAGCAGCAATCTTGGGTTTAGTTTGCGCGGGTCGTAATCTCAGTCTAAAGTCCGACGAAAGCAAAACCACTGTCGAATTTTACACTGATAAAGACGATAAAAAAGAACAATTACAACCGGAACAAAATGACAACATGTCTAGAATGACAGGAACTTTTACGGGAGGTGAAGTATCTGATCCAGCTATGGCCGGACCAGGAGTTCAGACCAAGAGAAAGGATGTTCAACCAAGCTTTGGTGATGTCGCTTTTATGAAGCATGTCAATGGTGAACCCGTCCAGGATTTCAGGGATAGGCCCTATGTTTCAGGGCAGATGAACAACTTGGGACCGGTTCCCAAGGATATGGTCGGACCGGGTCTTGGTATTGGACCTAATGTACCGGCCTATGGTGGCTATCAGCAGCTTTTTAGAGTGGATCCCACAAACGTCGGAGCCTACAAACTTACAACTCTCCCAGGCAGAATCAACCCCGGTGGAGACACTACAGGTGGTATGCCGGGTAAAATTGGTAAGATTACAAACTATGGTCCAGGTCAGTCAAAGTTCTTACCAGTACGTCGACCTAATGTGGGTGGTAGAGGTCAGGGGCAGGGAGGTGCACTTACAGGACAGACGGGTCAGGCGAATTACATGAGGACCAAACGCCAGACCAATCGGTCCGAGACCACTTTACGCAATGACGGTCTTGAGTTTAGACCTGCTCAGAGGGTGGTTCAAGCCGAGCCCCTCGCCCAGGACCCCACACGCAACAAGGGTGATAGGACAACTGCCGGTTTCATGTACAACACACCCCCCACTCCCGGTATCGCCAGTTTTGCGGGTGGATACACACAATCTCCCGCCGTGCAATACATGAACTCTCAAAACAATTCCAACGCCAACATGGAAAAGTATGGTCTTCGCCCCGAGGATCGGCGAGGACAAAAGGCGAGGGAGGGTAATGCAGGCAGGATGAATGTTCGTGGGTCGGCGGTTCAACAAGGTGGTATGATTACAACTGTTCGGAGTGATTGCAACCGCATGGACGGCCGTCTCAACCCAGTGAATGGATCATGGTCTCAAAACTATGTACAGGATCAGTTTTATCAGTTGAATCAGTACAAGGGAAACAGGAACCCCAGAGCTTCAAATAGAGCATTGTCGACAGCCGACCGAGTTTTGGCTCGAAACCCCCTGGCGCAGTCTGTAGCATAGAAATAAAAATTGATTAACATTAAATTAAACTGTATTGAAGTACACTTTAATTATAATGGAATATATCGTAGATTTTGATAGTAGTGAAAGAAACCCTGAATTATATCCAAATACAAATGATTTTGTAGTAAATTTGAATACCCCATTGTATAATGTTACTAATATGGATCTAGTCTCTGCCAGATTTCCACTTAGTCAACTGCTGATTAACGATGGAAACAAGTATATTGATATTGATGATACAAAATATGACTTGTTGAATGGTTCATTTAGTAATGGTACAGATCTGGCAAGTAATCTTCAAGCTAGACTATCGACTACAAACTTTACAGTTGATTCAGTTGTATTTCATTCAAACACAAACTCTATGACATATTCAAATACTGCAGGCACTGACAATTTTACATTTAATTTTTTTGGTGGAGAAGACGGTTTTGCAACTACATCTAATATAGGTACACCTGCAAATATTCTTGGCTTTAACAATTCCAATATATCATCATCTGGATTCTCATTAACATCTAATGTTGTTGATATTGGGGGACCTTCCAATATAATCATCAGATTAACAAACGGATCCGAGGATCTACAAAAAACTCTTTATGTTGACAATTCAAATCTTACACCCCTAACTACACATTTCATGGGCCGCATTAGCACGAGTGATGTACCACTGAATGGTATATTGGACTATAACGGGTATGACGATCCCGTTACGCACTACTTTCACCGTGGTCCAGAAACAAGCATAGATCAGTTGAGAATTAGAATATACTGGAATAATGGCAATAAACTAATCCCCTATGATTTTGGAGCCAGTAATATATTCTTGAAATTTAAAGTAAAATGTTCTCTTGATAAAATTTATAATATCAAAGATGATAAACCACCGCCTGATGATCCACCGCCCGTGAAAATACAAAGTTTAAATCCAATTGATCGTTTAGATCATAAAAAGAAACTCATGTTTATAGCTGCCATTGTCTTACTAGTATTGGGGTTAATATTGATCTCGATGCTTGGATCTAGGCCGCAACCGCGAGCTGAATAGCCCGGGGGCGTTCGACCTTGGAGAAGCGGTTGACAATCTGGAACACGATGATACCGAGGAGAGTGGTCATGAGAGCGGTGAGCACGTAATGGCTGCCACCGTTGCGGGGGACCTTGACTAGACGGGATATCATCCAACGGGCGACATCCATCCACGCGATGGCGGCGGCGAAACTGAAACCTCCCACGAGAGCGGTGAGGGACTGGTTCTTAAGCTGGTTGCTGACGGCGATGGCCTGGGTTTGGGCGTTCTGTAGACTCATTTATCTTATATTTAGAAAATAAATTATAAGAAATCTTCTTCTTCTGAGAGTATATGTGTATATGATCGAGTTGTAAGTTCTTTTTTGAATTTTTTTATTGTAGGGTCTGTCTCTTTTTCACTTTCATAATCTACATCTGTAATAGTAGACTCTACATCTGTAATATATTCTACTACTTGTTCATCATCATCATCATCGTCGTCTTCTTCGTCGTCGTCTGTGGTAAAATCATCATCCCTAAAAGCTCCTGGAATATTATCAATGTCATCTAAATCATTACCTAATGTTTTGTCCTTTTCCCACCCTTCTGGTACTTTGTAATCATTGTATTTGATATTCATTGTATGAAAAATATATTTTAGTCGGACGAATCAATCGCATTCTTTAAAAGCGTCTCAGCTGGACTCTGAGGTTCCCATTCGTCCCAGGTATCATAGGCATTGTTAATATCATTGTATAGCTGTTCCGATCCAGTATAGCGTACAAATACGTTTGATGGGTCATCCTCATCTACTTCTTCAATATCTGATTCATCAGACTCTTCTGAATCATATATTTCTGGAAACAGTGAACCAATATCTTCACCAACTCTATTCATTATTGTATATTTAGAAGAATATTCAATATCTTTACTTGTTATGCATGTCCGACCAGATGCCTTTGTATAATTACCTGCAAAAATGATAGATTTTTCTATTACAGGTTGTAAAATATTTGTAAACGTCTCAATAAGTTCGACCATATTAAGATAATTGTGTGTCTAATCTCTAATAAATAAAAATGTTATAACAATAACCATGAATATACAGCTGAAAAAGTTTAAACCGGAAAACATGGCTGACGATAAGGTCTGTGTGTTTATCGGTAAAAGAGGTACAGGAAAAAGCACACTGGTTACAGACATCTTGTATTGTAAAAAACATATACCAGCGGGAATTGTAATGTCGGCTACTGAAGAGGGAAACCATCATTACAAAAGTTTTGTACCAGATTTGTTTATCTATGGGGACTATGATAAAGATGCAATAGAAAGAGTATTGGAACGACAAAAGGTAATTATTAACAAGGGGAAAAATGAACACGCGTTTATATTATTAGATGATTGCATGTATGATAAAAAGTTTATGAAAGATACATGTATCAGAAAATGTTTTATGAATGGTAGACATTGGAAGATATTCTTCATGTTGACAATGCAGTATTGTATGGATTTGACACCAGATTTACGTGCAAATGTTGATTATATTTTCATCCTTCGAGAAAATGTTATTCAAAATAGAGAAAAACTGTATAAATCATTCTTTGGTATTTTCCCCACATTTGACATGTTTAATCAAATTATGAATGCGTGTACCGAAAATTATGAATGTCTGGTATTGGATAACACATCTAAAAGTAATAAAATTGAAGACTGTGTGTTTTGGTACAAGGCTAAAATGAGACAAAAGTTTAGAATCGGATCACCCGCTATATGGAATTATCACAAGAAACACTACAATCCAAACCATCATGAAAAATCCAAAGATGATCCAAACAAGATAAAGAAGAAAACAGTTATGAAGGTAACAAAGGGTAAATAATATTATATAATATAAAATGCAAATCTTTGTAAAGACACTCACCGGTAAAACTATCACTCTTGAAGTAGATAATAGCGATACTATCGACAATGTAAAGGCAAAAATTCAAGACAAGGAGGGAATCCCACCAGATCAACAACGCCTCATCTTTGCTGGTAAACAGCTAGAGGACGGGAGGACACTGTCTGATTATAACATCCAAAAAGAGCCAACACTCCATCTGGTATTGCGTCTACGCGGTGGAAATTAAACATAATGATATTAAAATGGATAAAATTACTACAATGGACTTCAACAGTGATTCAACTATGATACCAGTTCAATCTAAACCACCCGAAAATATTGAAAGACCCAACCCCCAACCATCTTTCCAAGAAATGCCGAGAATGTCTATGGAAAAAAATGTACATACACAACAAGAAACTCCAGATATGGATTCTACCCCGATTTCTGATTTAATGGACACCCCCGAGGTAATGGACGGCCAGTTCCAGCAACAGCCTATGATGCAGCAACAGCCTATGATGCAGCAACAGCAAATGCAGCAGCAGCAAATGCAGCAGCAGCAAGCTCCTCAGCAGGCTCCAGAGAAGACAGAGGAGAAAAAGTCTCCTAATATTCTTAATGTCACAGATGAACAATTTGATTCTATAGTGGTTGGAGTTATTTGCATGATTGCATTCTCTAATCCAGTACAGAACAAACTAGCTAATATAGTTCCTCAGTTTGTCAACAACGAGGGTTCTAGAAGTGGAACTGGTATGGCTATAACTGGCGTTACAGCGGCTGCCATGTTTTACTTTGGTAAAAAGATCATGGAGCGTCGTTAATTGAAATTGCTCATCCTGTACATTGGGAAAGCAACCATACTAAGTACAGTTACCATCATAGCAAAAAACGCTATAAATGTCATATCACCCTTGTCAGACTGAACATCCGGATCACCATTTATGTAACCATAATATTGCAACACCCATGTCATGGTAGCAGCAAATAATATAGATGCAATTAGGGTCGTCTGATTGATCCAAAATCGTCCCATTCTACTAAAAAACATTAGTAGAATCGGAAACACTACATAGGTCATTATAAACTTTAGATGATATTTTGTCGATGTGATCTCTTGGATCATAGGCTGACTTAACAAAATCACCCAAAGTCCTAAACCATGTGCTATATCAAAAGGATTTGTCTTCATTTACAATTAATAAATAAAAAAATTACTGATCTTTTATGGGTTTACCACAAAATATCTTCGTGCTTTCGATGGGGTTGTAAATACCTATTTTTTCACACAACTTTGTCAATTCTGTAGTATTGTCCCAAAACTCGTCATTATGTTTATACTTGTCCAAAGTAGAATGAGCGAGTTCATGTATTAAAATATGCATCATATCATTTGCTGAACCATCTGTACATATACCAATTTCAGCTCCTTTATTTACATTATAACCAAGCATGCTCAAGTTTCTCCACGCCGTCAATTGAATTGGCTGACCAACGGGTTTAAATTTGGGATCAACATTAGGATTGTTGTTTATGTAATCCATCAATATCTGATACCTTTTACGTAATTCTACAAAATTAGCAGGTTCTTTTGTAGTTTTTAAAATCCAACAAACTATTGGAAGTAGTATTAGTATTCTATACATTTATATATAGAATTATTAAAAATTGAGATCTTCTTTTGATGTACTTGGTTCACCCGAGTTTTCAAATATGAATTTAGAGTATAGACCAGTTATATCCTCCTCTGGCTTATCAACCAACGGTTTCCACATCTTTTTGACAAGGCCTCTCATTTTTAGACGTACTTCCAAAAGAGCTTCAATGGCAATAGGTTCTGAAATTGGTCCATTGTTGTAATAAGGCGTATCTGCCAAAAATACATTCAGGTGGTTTGTAAGAAAACACAGTTCAAAGGTATTTCCAAACCTATCTTTGAATGGCGTTTTTTCTATTATGGCATGTGAATCTGGAATACAACCAATCAATAGTCCGCCCGGCTTTAGCCTCTTTTTAATCTCATTCATACTACCTAGGGCAAACTTTTTACTCTCGAAAATATATTGTAAAGAGAAATTATAACAAATAATATCATACAACTTGTCTGGGGCGACAAAAATATCACCATGATGAAATTCGACGGGAATATTCATCTTCTTTGCACGCCTCTTTGCCTCGTTCAAAGCATCCAAAGAAGGCTCGCACATAGTGATTTTAACCCCGCAAGCATGCCATTTATGAAGATCACCCCCAAAACCACATCCAACATCCAAAATATCATTTCCAGCTCTTGCAACATCCTTGATCAATTGTCGTTTGATATTGTTGTGCGTGCGACGAACGGCATCCATATTACTTTATATAAATAGTAATCTTTTTTTTAATTAACTACTTAAAGTTTATTTGATACGTTATAATAAAATGGCTACTCTTACACAAGATTACACCACAGTTCCAGGACAGCTTTATGCGTGCATGTCTCTGGTAGGACCCGACTGTCCTCAGAAAACTGACAAGTTTGGAATGAAGATCCGTGGTTGCTTCAACTCCCGCGATGAGGCAAATAACCACGCCAAGAGGCTACAGAAGGAGGATGCTACTTTTGATATCTATGTTGTAGACATGTACAAGTGGCTACTTATTCCCCCCGACAAGGACCATATCGACGACGCTCATTATACCGATAACAAACTCGAAGAGATTATGCAGGGGTACAAGGAAAACCAGTCTATGGCAGCAAAGATGTTTGAGGAGCGCAAGAGGGATATGATGGCGACAAAGATCTCTGAGGATGACGAGACCCCATACATTAAACCCGGTGATGAAAACTCCAAGTATTACAGCAAGCCGGACGAAGCTCCTCTATCTCACCCAGCCGACGTTATTGAGAAACTCAAGACCGAGCAACCCGATGCCGACATGGAGACACTGGTAAAGGAGGCTGATGAGATTATCGCCAAAGAAATTACCGAACGCAAAAAGCAGCGTGAGGAGGATGATAAAAAATCTGATTAAATACTAATATGGGTGTACTATCCGTTGGACTAAATATATTAACACTATTAATTATATGTTGGTTGCTGTATCTTATACAGTTAACATATAACATGAGAGAAGATAGGACATTGAATCCCCTAGATGTTTTTAAAAGAATGTTGCACGATAGAACAAATATATCTGTTACACGTGCCAGAACTATACCAAAGACTGGTAATATAGGAGACTTTGTTGGATACGAATATGAGGATGATGATATTGTTGATTATCCATTTACATAGGACGTAAAATTACAGGTTGCATGGTTTTCCCCATGAAAAATCCTAAAATAAATGCAACAAATACCAATATATATGTAGTTTTACTAAGAGTACCAAAGAAATCGGGTTTCATATCCGACATTTGATCCATATATGGAAGAGATTGTTGAAACATTTGTTGTGGCATTTGTTGTTGTTGTTGTTGTTGTTGTGGTGGTGGTGGAGGATTCATATCAAACTCATTATGTTGTAATTGTTGTGGATCCGGATCAAAGTTTGAATCATCTATAGGTCTTAAATCATCCATTTAAATTTGCAAATAAAAATAGTATAGCAATTAATCGCAATCACTTTCCTCACTATCTATAAAGTCATCTAGATCAGAACCACTGTCATCATCACCTGAGGTTACAATTGATTCTACCTCTGATGACTCCAACGTATCATCAGAATCATAATCATCGTCTTTAAAATCATCTACAAACTCTTTCTCTGCTGGTACATACACTACAGGCTTCTTAATCACTCTCCCATAACGACTAGTGCGGATCATTTTTCTTTAAAAAATCTTCAATTGTTTAAGTAGTTATAAATGAATTACCTTCATCTATTGCATTTTTTAATATGAAATCGTTTCCTTTTGATCGTACATACATAATATGTTTATCTATTTCATCTTGGTGAAAATCTGCAAAAAACGATATTTCCTTCATGTTTTCGAGTGCTTTATCTAGAAATATCTTGGAGTTGTCTGTATGTTTTACATTCTCCGTCATTAGACGTATATTGTTTACATAATCTAAATATGCATCTTTATTGAAACCAGAATATGGCAACATTATGGTTTGGAAATCAATTTCATCTATTTTGTGTTCATGTCTCAATTTGTATAACATTCCTGCAAGTACAGCAAGTATGACTCCTAGGTAGACGATCATCTTATTATAATAGTTGTAAAATAGTTGGAGTTAAATTATGCGCCCTCCCTGAAAAGTTTTTACAGAAACTAAACTTTCTACCTTTCATGGTATCACACTTGCAAAAACATTTTTGAACGATTTTCTTTTTCGATATCACAAAATATATGTGATTTGAACCATGTTCTCTACCCAAGTTTTCACAGTATTTTGAATTGGTCTGGACGTAATAGGTACCCTTGTCTATCTTGTAAATCTTGTTGATAACTGAAAATGATTGCCCTGTCAAATTCTTGTTTATGAATCGTTGTATATGAGATGTCATTACTGGATTTGATACCTCATCCTTGATCTGCCTAGGTGAAAAACCACCCTCTTTTGGTTTACGGGCCTTTACCAAAGGTGTGATATCAATATCTGGTATGTTATCTTCACAATGTGGATTACTTGTCCTTACAAGTGTCATCTTCAATCTATCATAGGTTGGGTTCTGATCTATCTCACAAATTACACCATTTTCATAAATCCACAAAGGTAAATATGCAACTTCTACAACCTTTCCCGTTTCATTACACTCTTTGCACCCTGACCCACCACAATCATAGTGTTTAGATTTCTTGTGAGACCACGGGATCCTAAACCCACTACCCTTACTATCTGTATTAGGATCACCATATACAGATGAATCAACAATTTTAGACCAGTCATGAATAGGATATATATTATCAAGTGATTCGATTATATGATACATCATTTTGTTTGCCATCATCTTGTCAACAACAAACCCCTCCCAATTTATGTGAATACCCGATTTGATTGTATCACCCTTTTTCTTTGGTTTTGCTACCGAAATAATAGCATCACAAGATGAAAACTTTTTAACCTTTCCACAAATTACTTTTGATATATTCATACATTGATTAAAATCCAATGCATCATGTGATTGATAATCAATATCGACAAAAAAATTAAAATTAATAGTTTTTTGTTCTACAACATATATCTTTTCAGTTTCTACATATTCTATATATTTTCTATAAAATGATTCAACCATGTCATCTGTAACATACAATACACCCCCATCCATTAATACGTGTGTAATTCCACATGCCTTTTTTTTGAATATATCATTTTTTATACACCAGGTTCTAAACATGTTCTGACTTGTATAATAAATGTATTATTATTTTAACTATCTAAATCTAGTTATCCTGCCAGTAAAAGATTCGTCGTCCGACTCGGAATCTGACTGAGCATCTGACTCGGACTGTGCCTCCGACTCGGGCTGTGCCTCCGACTCGGACGGCTGGGTCTCTGGTACTTGACCAGGGCATTGAACCTCGGGCTGTGCCTCGGGCTGTGCCTCGGGTTCTGACTTTGGTGGATTCTTTGCCTGTTTTGTCAATAGTAGTAAATCGACAATGGTCATTTCTCTAAACTGTAGAGCTTCCTCACATTCTGGATGAATACCCTTTGTTCTGCAAAGTTCGTTTACAATATGAGCCTTGTTCTTGGTCATTTATATTTCTGTACATTAAAATTTAAGCCAATTTGACGTATTTAAAGTGTGATAAAACACCGAGTTTTTTAGTATATTTTTCCTAATAAACTCCCACATATTTTTACGTTTTGAAAAGTTTTCCAACGTTTCAAAAAGTAACATATCATTTTCATCATATGTTCTTTTGACAGGTTGACCCTTTTTCTTTTTTAAAGAGGTCGCTACAACATTATAGTTAAACTTGTTAACAAGTTGATCTTGACCGGGTTTGTTTAATTTCAGTTCAATTATATATACATGGTGTTTAGTAGATACTATAATCCCATCTTGGTTATCTTTCACTAATTCTTCTTTTGATCTATTTCTACTATCAAAAGTAAAGTATTTATATCTTCCGTGGTTTATATTGAGTAAACCACGGGTTTCCTCTTCGAGTTCACGAAGGGCACACTGGAGAGGGTTTGGAATCTCCCTCTTCTTGCATCCTCCCGAAATGAACGTCCACTCTTTAAATTTCATGTCCCTTACGGTTAGAAATTTAGGCTTGTCGTCTGTATACGATATTGGTATAACAATGATTTTATGTCTTTCCTCATTCATCAAGTTACAACTTGTCAATAATTTAATTTTTAACTATTTATCGGATACAGTAACAGGCGTCTTCTGTGTCTGTATAGGTACAGAGGCCTCCGCTGAGGGTGGCTGACTTTGTTCACCTTGTGGATGCATATTAGAAGATATAAAGTACTTTACTTCATCAATGCTCTTGTTGGTGGTCTCGTATTTCTGTGTCATTTTCTTGTTTTCGTTGAATAGGTATAAAACACTCAGTACTGCCACTACAGCAAGTACTGTTGTAATCATTTCACGTGATACAAATTGAGACATTTAACTATTTAGGATAATTTTTTTTGTATCATATCACGCGTACTTTCCCTACTGTGTAGGGGTTGACTAGGCCATGGGGGTCCTACATCTTTCTTATCTATTTGTTGTGTTTCTCCTTTAATAAACGTATTTAATGATCCGGTTTTAGGATCGTACGTCAAGCAAAAAACAAAAACACCTAGCACAATTATCGTTAAAAGGTTTGTCATTAATTTATATCAACATTTAGTTTGCGTACATGAGACCACCCATGCCGTTGTTGATCTTGAGAACATTGTAGTTTACGGCATACACGTTGGTGTTGATGGTCTTGGTTTCACTGACGAGTCTGGCGGAATCTAGACGGCTAAAGTTTAGAGTGCCAGAGGGCTGGAGTTTGCCAGTGTCGAGGCAAAAGGGGTAGCAGAACACACCAGATGCGGCCGCCGATGGGTTGGACATGTTGTAATAGGCTGGGATCTCAACAAAGTTGGGACGAGCCAGTTTGTAGTCGGCGACATCAGTACCATTAATCTGAAGCTTGACCTTGTTGTCATTGGATACTAGAGCGTCGGTATCCTCAGTACCTGAGGCACACAGGTATTTAATGGGGTGGTTAAAAGCCATGTCCATGGTCTTGGTCTGGGGGGCAATAGCCTTTTGGACCTGGGTAATTAAGAGATCGAGAGACTTCTCGGTAAGCGCAGTACGCTCATCGGTATCGAGGTAAATGTAGTTGGAATACACTTCATATGTACGACTGGCCGCAGTGGCACTGGCACCCCATGTGATGCGGATTTCAACATCGTGGTACTGGAGAGCCACAAGAGGGATCGCAGAAGACCAGTTTTCACAAAAGGAGAATCGAAGGGGGTAAAACATGGTAGCAGTACCCTTGCCTCCGTGAGGACCCGAAGCACTCTTGGCGTAATTTTGGGCGAAAAGATCAACGGCAATATTTTCGGTAAAGGCAGAATCCTGAGTATCAATAACCTGTCCGCCAACTAACCACTCGATCTTATCAATAAGAATCGTCCAATCAGTTTCAGATTTGGCTACAGGTGTGGCACCGCTGTTGTCCTTGCACATGATATAAACCTGGCTCAGAAGATCGCCTTTCCTCTCGAATCTAATAGTGGACATGCCATTGTTTGACACATTACCCTGAATCACCTGGCGTTCGGTAACCATTGAAAAATTGGTGTGTCTTTTGTAAGTAGATTGAAAAAAGGAAACCTGTGGGTCTCCTACGAGATGGGCATCCTGTGCACCTATCGCAACTAGCTGAGTAATTCCTCCAGACATTTATAATCTACAGACATTTTATTTACAGAAGTTTTTACGTAGAGTATGAAACCTCAGTAAAAATGAATTATCTTCAAGTCCGTTGAAATCCAAAAGTGCACCATTCTTGTCAATCCATTCAATTGATAGTCTATCAAGTTTATCAATAGGATGGGCATAATCTATAGTGAAATCATAATCCGTTGTTTTTTTGAATCGTTTGATGTTTCCACTCGACACATCCATAGGTATCATCCCAAATGATCTTGTCATGTTTTGTCCTGAATAAGTACCAGATGTTCCTGGTTCAATGCTTTTAGCATCTTCGTTGGTATTTGTTCGAAGTTCTTTGATGTCAAGGAATATACCTTCATATGGATTTAGATCTACTACATTATCACTAATTATAAACTCTTTTCCTAAATAAAAACTATTATCCGAATATAGTGGAATATCTAATCCAGTGGTTGCTGCAACATTTGAAGAGTTTCTTACATCTTCAGAGTTGAAACCAAGCAAATTACTCATCTCGGCTGTGTTGGAACACATTGAGAATGGACCAGTGCTAGTAGGTCTTGAAAATATCATTTTACCTTGAGACGCTATATAGGCCGATTGAACTCCTGAAATATTACTCACAGCCTGTGTAATTGACGAAGCCATATTTGTTGCACTATAAAACCCACGGGGAAGGGAAAAACTTGTTAATGATGGTTTTGCCACTGTCCCGGTTGTTGCATTACTAAAATATACAATACCTGTTCCATTTGTTAAATTATTCATACTGTTGGGAATAGAAGCATGTAATAATTCAATACGGGAAATATCCTTTATAGGAGTGGTTAAATGCAAGACATACGAGTTGCCGCTAGGGTAAATAGCGGTATCTCGGTTTTTAGAGTTTACCATAACATGACGAATCTCACGGGGACAGTCCATTTAATGTTATTAATTATTTATTTTCTGTGAGAATGGTCCCATGTTTGCTTTGAGACATGTAAACCTATATGAGGTAAATACATTGGATGCAGTCGTAAGAGGTACTCCATTCTCATCCAAAAGTTTCGTAGTTAGTCTATCAATTTTACCAATAGGTGTAGTAAATTGTGTCTGTGTAGAGTAATCGTTTTGTTCATAAGTTGTTCTGCCGCTGGAGGCAACATTGAAACTAGCTAGACAATTCCGAATACTGTCCTTGGTAGAAGGATCTGAAATAGTAAAAGTTTCATTATCGTTATTTGGGTTAAGTACACCCGAAATATCATTATAATGAGACAACAGTTCAGGGCACGTCAGATATGCAACATTTGATGTAGTTGTAGCATCAAAACTTATTTTCAATAAAGAAGCCTGGACTATATTCTTCAACGGTCTAAACAATTGTACTGTATAATTTCCCTGTGATGTAGCATCGGTGGGGTCAGCCCATGATGTTGAAGATATAGAATCGGTATGAATTGTGTAAAATTCATACGCAATATTGGGAGGAGGACCAAATGAATTACGGTTGCCACTCATTAGTTAGTATTAATTAATAAATAATTTATGTAAATAATCATTTATTATTAATGTATTTAAGTAGAAATGATGTTCTCGGCGGGGACAACCACAGGCTCGTCTGGGGCCATGACCATTAAAGGTCCACCAATTCCTCCAGTAATAGCATAATCCGCCTGTTGGTTTACCATAGCCTGGGCACCACAGATGCCACCAGGGGTAAGGTCCTTGGTGTAGGCAGATCCGTTCACACCACCTGGGACACATTCCATATTGTAAGGAAGATCGAAAATAGATTGCTCATTCTTGGGTACGATTACCAGTTCACTTCCCTGAGAAGGAGAAAGGGCATAATTGCTGGTCTTGGTGCACAGGTTCCATAACATTAAACCAACCAACACAACCAAAAGGAGATGAAGGGGATTATTAGCGAGTCTCTGTAGCTGATTCATTTATCATTATTAAATATATTTTTTTGCGTTAAAGATATCTCAATTCTTTATTTCAAGATATTAACATGGGGGACATAATCATTGAAAGAAATCCGACAACTGTCATGAAATTGGATGAAAATGAACAGGCCCTGTTGGATGAAATCCAAATTGATGACCAACCTAGAGTATTTCAACATAAACCGAAAAGGAGACCTAGAGCACAACAAACGTATGATGATCAGCCTGAGATAGATGCATTCACTAATCCTGATAAACAAAATGCACCAAAACCGCCTGCACCCGAAATGATGATGGACGACGAAGACGACGACTTTGACGACGAGCAATATTACGGCGGTGGTGGTGAAGGTGGAGGTGGCGGAGGTGGTGGAGGAGACGAGTATAATGCAGAAAGTCAACCGTCTGCTGGATATACATCGATTGAAGACGAAAAAGCCGATCTATTGAACAAAATTACTAGACTGGCTAAAAAAGGTTTTCATGTTAATAAATCACTAAATGCATATTCTGATGTATCAGAACTCCGCACCGAGTACAAACGTATCACATATAGTATCGATGTAGATCAGTCGGTCAAGTTTTCAAGACGAATGCTCGTCGCATGTGTCACTGGACTGGAGTTTGTAAATAAGCGATACAACCCACTGGATGTCCAGCTAGATGGATGGTCTGAAAGTGTTATGGAAAATGTTGAAGACTATGATAATGTGTTTGAAGAACTTTATGTGAAATACAAGAGCAAGATGGATGTAGCCCCCGAGGTGAAACTCATCATGATGCTTGGAGGAAGCGCCATGATGTTTCATCTTACAAATAGCATGTTTAAGGCAGCCATCCCCAACATGGGAGATGTAATGAAACAGAATCCTGATCTTATGCAAAACATGATGCAGGCAGTACAGAATAGCACCCGCGGAGGAAACGCCGCACCGTCAGGAGGAGCACCCCCACCACCTTCAGACTCTGGAAGGAGGGAAATGCAGGGACCGGGAATGGACATTTCTAGTCTGATGGGAGGAATTATGATGCCGCCCCAGCAACCAATGAATACATCAATGCCTGTACTGACAGAAGAGGATATAATTGATGACCTAGACAATATGTCTGATATTATTTCAGTATCTGGTTCATCAGCGACGGGTGATCTAAAGCAGGTTCAGATCAAGAAATCTGGTAAAAAGAGAAAGAGTAAAAAGGAAATATCGATGTAAAAAAACCTTTTCTTATTATAAATAATGATAAGTTATTGTCCTCTGGACTTGACAGATGAACAGCCCGTGGTTATAAAACCACAGGTGAGGAGGGAAAAGGTGAAAATCAGGAAAAATGAACAGACAGAATGCAACTATCTTGTAATGTTTTTTATCCTAGGTGTTTTTGTTCTTGCAGCGACAGACACTATTGCAAAATAATACACTTGTCGAATACAGGAGAGGGATTTGATTTGGACTCACCTCCAATGTTGAAACCACCTTCATTGTATACACGCTTCCTTTTTGAATACATTGCATTGAGTAATGACCAATAATCTCTCATATCATATATATGTGGATTATTCTTCTTGCCAGCAGTTTCTCGTAAAATGCGACCAACTGCTTGTTTAATATCCGATTTTGGTGTAGTCAAGATAATTGTATCAAGTGTAGGAATATCTAATCCTTCGTGAGCTTGACTAAACGTGCCAAATATAACTTGCTTTTTACTAGATTCTGTCAAATCCTTTTCTTTCATGCCACCCATATATAGACCAGATAATTCATCACTGAAAGCGTCATATAGTAATTTACAATGGGCTCGCCTATCACTAAGTACCAATATCTGTCGATCAGTCTTCAACAACCTTGTAATCAATTCAATAATTACATTGTTGCGGATAGGCAATTCTACCAATTCTGTTATCATATGGACGAGTGAAATCTTGCCGTTTCGGAGAGTTGGGGGAGGTTCATTAAACAAAGGACATGTGAAATCCACAGGGAATACCTCAACCTGTGCCTGATTCTTTCGCTCAATTGAAAAAAAGGTCTTGCCACAAAACCAATGTAAAATACACGTCAATCCATCCTTTCTAATTGGTGTAGCAGATAGACCATAAACATGCTTTGGGCACAATTTAAACATACCCTTGGAAAATACCTTGGCGCAAATATGATGAGCCTCATCTACGAATATTGTTCCAATTGAATCAAATTGCTCGGGATCATACTCTTTCATCGACAGGGATTGAAGCATTGCGATAACAAAATCACATTCAACATCAAACTTGTTTCCTTGTACTATACCTATAGTCGCCCCGGGACAAAACTGAGAAATTCGCTCCTTCCACTGATTTGCCAAAAACTCTTTGTGAACAATAATCATAGTTCTCACCCCCAACTTGGCGGCGATTGCCAGGGCAACAGTGGTTTTACCGTACCCACAGGGTAATGACAAAACTCCATGTCCTGCGTCAATTCCTCGACGGAACGCAACGTCCTGTGAGGTTTCTTCACGGAGTCTACCAACAAACTTAACCTCTGGGTTAATTTTTTCAGGGGCGACTCTCTTATCGTCTTGGACTTTAAAGTTTTCAAGTCCATAGAACTGTGGTACGCATATACTTTTTTTTGTTTTCCTAAAGACTTTAAACGGCGGAGGAGGGAAGCCAAACTCATTATTTATGGTTGGTCTAACAGTCAACTCCTTTTGGTATTTAGGATCCGAAGATTCCGGTAAAATATATCCGTTCCTACTTAACATTGATTTATAATATTTTTTTACTTTTAACTAGTTGACAGGACCCCAATTTGAAAAATTGAGACGGCGACGAACCGGGCTGCGACGAACTGGCTCGTTGTTGCTGTTGCTGTTGGAAAAATTGAGACGACGCCTCGAGTACTGTGGGGAGCTACTGTTTAGGCGGCTACGAACCCGGGATCTAGCTGGGAGTCTAGGGGGTGTACTGACGACACTTGAAAAATTGAGACGACGGCGAACTGGTGGACGAACCGGTGCAGGTCTAACAAATCTTACATTTCTAAACTTTACATTAGTTCTTGTATAGGGATCAATGAATGATGCCTCTGGATTTACAGCCATAATATTACGCAGAGTATTAATATTCAGATTGTTTGTCTCCGTGAATAGAGTCTTGATATAATTCAAAAGTGTACTTGGTTGATATCTGTGTACGTTTCCATTGGGTGTCTTCCACGTAACATAATCATTCTTTTGTACACGCTGAGTTGTAATACGATTGCGCCACCTTTCATTGTAATTCTCAATAGCTTTTACAATTTTCTTACCCGCTTGCTTCTCTCGGTTGGTTAGAGGACGATTCATTTATTATACATTATTATTTTATTCCTCTTCTTCTTCTTCCTCTTCCTCCTCGACTTCCTCCATTACCGGACACGCGGGGCATGGGGTCTCGGGCCTCCAACAATATTTTTTTATCTGATCTGCAACTAGATTTTCTGATAAAGCTTCTTCCCAATCAATATTAAGTTTCAATAATGGTTTTGTTGCATCTTTACCAATACAATAAACTGCCATTTTTTTATTATCTACATCAACACTGGTCGATTGTAAGCCTCCACGTTCGGTATAATTTGGCCTTGGGTACCTGCAGTTTTTATTAAATATGCTAAACATACCTTCGCAGTTGGGAGGTTCGTCGGGAGTATCTATCTTCTCCATTCGGAATCCTTCTACTGATATGCAATTCAAAACTGCTAAAATTAAGAGGACAATTAATAGTATTTCTGTACGATCCATTTTAATATAATCTGTTATTAAAAATCCACAGACTTGTTTCGTTTAGCTAAATTAATGTCAATATTATAAATATTCAAATCATATCTTGTATCAAATATCCTATTATCATGTAATACACGCCATTTATGGTCCACAAACATATATACTGTAATTTTGTAATCCTGGCCACTGAAATATACGAGTTCTGTCTCCCCCCGTTTTACAAGTATATCATTTACAACGCGAATATCACACCTACTATGATTAATGATATTAATGCGTTTCATTATTCCTACATATCTCAACACTCGTTCGAAAAAACTATTTGGTAAAGTTAATATTGGTTCCATTTTAAACTATATGAATAAATTAAAAACATTAAGACTTTATTATAAAATGTTTAAAATAGGTAAGAATGAAAAGAAAAAACGTATTGAAAGATTTAATGAACTTGAAGATGATAAAACATTAAGACAGTGTTATAAAAATAAAATAGAGATTGGATGTACTTATCCACAAGATGTTGAAGATGAATTAAAAGAATTGGATGCTATAATACAAAAGGACGACAAAACTCCTTGGTGGGTATATATTATAGATTAGTAATAATGAATCCGTACGAGGTATTGGGTGTTAAAACCACAGACTCGAAAGACGATATAAAAAAGAAATATAGACAATTGATTATGCAAAATCATCCAGACAAGACGCAGAATAATGACGATACAAAGTTTAAGCAAATACAACAAGCATATGAAAGAATCAATAGTGATGATATATACATGGATGCAGATCCTATGGAAATGTTCAACATGATGTCTGAACAATTTACGTCGGGTTTTCAAATCTTTCAAGCAATGCTGAATGGAGTTACTAGAACAAGCGAAGGTGTCACAGTTAAATTACCAAATGGTCAAAAAATATTTTTCAGATAAAGATTACAACTTGATATATTTAAATGTTTGGAAATATATATGGAAGATTTTTCCTAGGACCACATTTGGGATTGGTCAAAGATGATTTACCAGATACCGGAACATTCTCAGATCTTGTAGAGACGTTCCCATATTGGAAGGACGCAACTAGACAGATGCCTGAAAAAAATAAAAATCTGTATACAATGTTTGAAACATCAGACGTTCATCCAGATATCATAAAAGAAATGAAACATTTCGACAAGGTTATAGTGCCTTTTCCATTTCTTAAAAATATTCTACTAGAACACAATATTAATGCAGAATCAACAAACTTTTATACTTCTGATTTAATTAGAGCCAAACCACCAATTATAGATAAAAAAAGAAATCCAGATAAATTGATATTTTTGTATGTTGGTACAAATGATATTCGTAAAAACACGACATCACTTGTTGAAACGTTTATAAAGGCATTTCCGGGTAAACATCAACTTGTAGTAAAAACAAATACCGATAAAGATCTACAAAAAGCAGATAATGTTAAAGTTATCACGGATAAAATATCCCTCAAACAACTTGCAAGTCTCTATAATCTATGCGACTATGTAATTTCATTTACTCGCGGTGAAGGTGTAGGACTACCCATGCTTGAAGCAGACTACTTTAATAAGCCAATCATTACCCACGATAAAGGAGTGTTTCAAGATATAATGAAAGTTGTCAAAGTTCCATGGATAGTATTGCCAGCCAAAGAAGTTTCAATAGATTATACACATGTTCCACAATTTCTTGAAAAGGTGTTTTATAAATCATGGTGGGAAATAGACAATGATAAAGCAATAAATATATTATATAATATAAAATGATTCACTTTGTATCAGTACTTTTACACATTACATCATTTGGAATTCTACAGAATAGATATGAATCTTCTCATGGAATTTCAAATGTAATAAAACAAAATGTATCAATATGTCCCGGTAATAAATATGAAACTAATAATGTTTTTTATATTCATGATAATTTTGAAAAGTGTCATGAATTGGCGCACAAATATAACTCGAGTGCAATCATGTTATCAGAATCTTTGTGGGGATATAGACACATCGATAATGATATTTTTATCAAAATAGACGACATGTTTGTTAATGATAATACAATGTATGTTGAAATATATCCCGACGATATACCTTCAATGTTGCCTAAAATTGATACTATACTCCATACATTGGCTATAATATCGGTTTCATATTTATTTATTATAATCCTAAAAGAAAAGGTAAAGAAATATAAAAAAGATAAAACATTACCAATAAGCAAATATAGAACAAATGGTAATATAGATACATGTTCGATATGTATTGAAGATTTGAAACAAAATGAAATTATTAGAACCACTCCATGTAAACATATATATCATAAATATTGTCTAGATAAATGGACTCTAAATAAAAAAGATACAATTTGTCCCAATTGCAATCAAAAAATACATGTTTGAAAAACAATTAAGAAAATAACATTATACTATTAACAATGTCATCTACTCAAATGAACTCGCATCCGTACAAGTCTCCTACGGAGGTAAGGTCAGCAGACTATTATGTCAGACATCGAAAAATCATGGAAGGTATATTGAAACAATATGAAGATTCGGGAGAAAGGCCATTGTGGTTTGATACCAGTAAAGAAGCTGCAATGTTAATTGTGGAGGGAATCATCAAACCAGAAGTGCAGTGGATTTCTCTAGTGGCTCAGCCAGGGTCTGGTAAAACGATGGTTATTCACTTTTTGATTTATACAATCACAATACTGTTAGCTGATGAACATATTAGACTTCCTGGTAATATTACTGTTACTACTGGTATGGCAGATAATGCTTGGTATGATCAGACTCTACGAAATCTAACGTTGATTGATGGTACAGGCAAAGATTTTTTGTGGAAATGTCTGAATGATGTCAATAACAATCATTGTCTGGTACATAGGACTAATCTCCGAAAGCGGGTCACTTACCTACTCAATAACCTTGAACTCATGTCGAACCATGTTTTTATTATTGATGAATCTCATTTCGCTGATAGTGAGAAAATGAAAATCCATAAGGAGCTTGAAAGACTTGGATTGACGGCCGAAATCATGAAAGCCTATAACATCAAAGTACTTCTAGTTTCGGCGACCCCTGATGTCACTCTGTCCCTTATGAACGGTCAAGATAATCATAAGCAGGTGGTATTGACAGAAGGTGATAACTACAAGGGTTTCAAATATCACATGGAAAAAGGTATGATCAAAGACTATAATGACGAGTTGAAAAGTATCAGAGATTTGGAGAAATTGATTAGGACAAATTGGACTACACCGAGGTATCATTTTATGCGCGTTAGAACACATAAGAATAATAATGATCGAAAAACTATTGAAGATATTGCATCTAAT
>Ga0115000_10000798_pt1 | contig 28944 bp, 38 predicted proteins | sample ArcticOcean_MG_C_6_FD_89690 | JGI IMG/M metagenome (GOLD analysis project Ga0115000, IMG submission 89690) | Marine microbial communities from western Arctic Ocean - ArcticOcean_MG_CB8_128 | ecosystem: Environmental > Aquatic > Marine > Oceanic | place: Arctic Ocean: Canada Basin | collected...
CTTTATATTCAAACAATGAAACACTTTAAATTAAGACAAGATGAGGAGTTTATTGAGTAGGAACATTTATTAGTGTAAATGGAGGAATGTGAAATTATGGTATCAAAAAGATTTGAATGCGCTACTTGTGATGAGGTCTTTCCATCTAAAAACCAAATTAAAAAACACCAAAGGAGACAAAAACCAAAACATAGTGGCATTATTCCAATTATTGATATAGATGTAGGCATAAAAACAAATAAACAATCAACATCATCCACAAAATCTAAAGTTTCAAAATCAACAAAAATTAAGGGAGCAGGTGATAGAGCAACAGGTAGTGGAGGCTCTCGGAACAGCACCAAAGAGTCAGGCCCATTAGAACCTGTTTTTGAATCAGGATTTATTAGAATCTCAACTGAAAAGTTTAATGAAATTAAAGAAAAACTACCTAATGGTTCTTCACACCATATTGTTGAAGGGACTAATCATCATATCATAGAGTTCACAGGAGAGGCTTACGAAACAATAGATTATCTTATGTATCTTCACAATTTCGTTGAACTTGAAATGTTCTATCAAGATTTGGCTTTCTGCCTTAACATAATCCCATCAGAAGAAAAAATTAGAGTAATAGATATGTGTGAACTCGGTGTAAGTAATATATTATATATTGAGGATGGAATTATCCGAACCGAGTTTGGTGAACAATCCACTATTGAAACTATAATCAATGAAGAATTATTAACTTCAATCGGAGAATTGTCAGGTATCGCAATAGCAGAGGGAAAGTTCATAAAAGATAATTCACCCAAATCAAGAACCTCAAACAACAATATCCCGAAGAACCCCATAACCTCTACCCCTACCACCGATATTGAACCTGTTGCCCTTGAGGAATCATGGAACCTTATGGGAAATAGTAAGGTGGATAGGTCAACCTCAGATAGAGTTTCAGGACAATGGTATCAAAATGATTTTGGAGAATGGGTCATGGAGGGTGATGAAGACTTATGTAGAGAGTGTAGTGGAAAAATGCTTACCATTGGCGGAGATAAAAGGTGTGAAGAGTGTGGCTTAACAACTCAAACAGAAACAGAAATTGATATTCACCAAGATACACTATGGGGGTGGGATTCGGTGGACTCATATGACGGAGATAATATGCAATTTGGCGCACAGGAAATTGGATACAACAAAGGACTATACGGCAGAGGCTACTCGTATGGTGGAGTTAATACTTACAAACCATCTCCACCCGTTGCACGAAAATATCACCCGATTTATGGAATTAGAGGTAATAACATTGTAGTGGATAGAATTGTTGATTTAACAGAACTTATTACACAAGATATTGTCGAAGTTGAGGAAACTAAAGAAGCCGAAACATATATTAGTCCTACCGATAGACCATTGAGAATTAGACAAGGAATCGCAAAAAATTGGCGCAACCATCCGAACAGCCCAAATCAACTAAATGTAGCAATAACACCTGTGGATATGGCAATAGAGTGGAGTGAAAAAAGGTTTGCAGAAAAGGGATTAACAATGTCTGACTATATTCCTCACTTCAGAGAAAACTATTTGTCCCTACAAGAAGAATGCAGATTGGCGATTGACATACCAAGGATTGATATGCCTGTTATAGACCCTGAAGAACTTGAAGGATTTACTGAAAAATTAAGAAGTGGGGCATTAGATGTATTTGAACCATTTGCGATAGGGGATAGCATATATTCGCCCGAAAATCTAATTAGTGATTCTCCTGAAGCAATTCAATTCCTACTACTCGGATATAAAGATGGGAAATTAGAGGATGATGTAGTGTCTGCCAAAATCATGATGACATTAGTTGGACTCATGAGGCCAACACAATCACAAATATGGTTAAATAAACTTATTGACAGTATTATTGAATATGGGAAACCTCAGAAAAAGGGGAAACTTAATCTTGGAGCATACAATGATAAATCCATAATCCTTAAGAAAACTATTGCTATCAGCCAAGAAGGTTATATTCTTGACGGACACCATAGATACGGCCAAATTGCATTGGTGAACCCAAGCCTAAAAATGATGTGCTTATATATTGGATTACCAATTAGAAGATTAATTGAGATTGCACGACCCTATGGTAATGCTATTGGCAACGAACAAAGGGCGGCTGAAGATAGCACTACTACGAACTGAGGGTGAATGGGTGGTTCGAGTATCCTCACCTAATGGGAAACGGTATCAAGGTATGATTACTGATTTGATTAGACAAGGTAAATTAATGGAGAGCGAGAATTACGGCACACATTGGACTTGGGCCATTCTGCTTGAGAGTGAGAAGGTTGTGGTTGTTTTAGAGGCTGATAACAATGACCCTTTTATGAATATACAAGAACTATATTCATTTGAGCGAGGGAAGGGCTATGCGAGCAAAGCCATGAAGAAAGTTGTTGATGCCGCAGATAAATGGGGTGTAAATATTGAATTAGATGTTGAGCCTTTTTCTTACGAGGTTAGCGAAGGAGTGAATGAAATATTAGATGGTCAGCAACTTGAGATATTTTATGGAAAATATGGATTCACAAAAACTTACATGAATGGTATTGATTATTTTCATAGGATTATTTGACTCCGTTCAAAGGTCTAAGGTAAGACACCCACCGATTCTGTTAAATAGCAGGTCGCCACCATTTCAAAAAACGGTGAAAATATGACGGACATTTACGAACCCACAGGATTTGCAGAAACAATTTTTAAACAACGATATGCCATTAAGGAGGATGAAACATTTATTGCGGCTTGTGAACGAGTCGCAGGTCATGTAGCACAGGCTGAAAATGGAAAACGAGATAAATGGACTCAAAGATTTATTGAAGTGTTGAGTCAGAACAGATTCATTCCCGGTGGTCGGATTTGGTATGGTGCAGGGCGGGCTAAGGGGCAACTCTTGAATTGTTTTGTAGTCCCTACGGCGGATAGTCGAGAAGGGTGGGCGCAAGCAGTTTCGGACATGTTAATAATTAGCGGAACAGGTGGAGGAGTAGGAATGAACTTTTCACCCATACGGCCAAGAGGCACACCCATACGAGGCACAGGTGGTGAGGCCACAGGTGCAGTTTCACTAATGGAGGTCATTAATCAAACAGGGGAAGTCATCAAAGCAGGGGGGGGTCGAAGAACTGCCCTCATGATGTGTTTAAGGTATGACCATGCAGATATTTTAGAGTTCATGAATAGAAAGTTTAACAAAATAGACTTAGATGAAGTTAAATTGGCTGATGCAATTATGGATGCCTTCCCTAATTTACCACCTAATGAATTACAAGAAATAGTGAGCCTTTATACCGCAGATAATACCTCTATCTTCAAACACCTTATCAAACATCAACTTGATTTGAGATTGAAGAATGCAAATGTTTCTATCCTTGTTGATGATGAGTTCTTTGAGAAGGTAATTAATGATGAAAGTATTGAGTTCTCTTGGAGAAATAATGAAGTAGGTTCAATCAAGGCCAAAGAATTGTGGGAATTAATGATTCACAACTCCTATCAGTCAGGGGAACCGGGTATTCTTAATGAAGGTCTTGCCAACAAGATGAACAATATTTGGTATCATAAGCCGTTGATTAGCACTAATCCTTGTGGGGAGATTTGGCTTGAAGAGTATGGGTGCTGCGATTTAGGAGCAATTAATCTATCCACACACTTACTACCTGATAAGTCGGATTATGATTGGGATATGTTAGCAGATTCTTGTTTAGTGGGTGTGAGGTTCCTTGATAATGTTCTTGATGTGAATACTTATCCCACACCTGAGATTGAAAAGAATTGTATGGAGGTAAGACGGCTTGGACTCGGAATCATGGGACTCGGACATAGCCTTATTAATTTAGGACTAAAATATAACTCCGCAGATGGGAGGAAAAAGGTGGAGCAATTATTCAATTTTATCAAGAAAAAGTCTTACGAAGCATCCACATATCTTGCCGTTGAAAGAGGGCCATTTGAAGCCTTTGATGCAGACAAGTTTTTAGAGTCAGGATTTTGCCAAACACTTACTAAGGGGATGCAATCAAAAATTAGAGAATATGGTATGAGGAATTGTGCAGTCTTAACTATTGCACCCACAGGAACCACCTCTATCCTTGCAGGGACTTCAAGTGGGATTGAACCTGTATTTGCGGCAGGTTATTTACGAAGATATTATGCTAACTCTAAGAGTAGTAATGAACGAGTTTTAAAAGAAGAAATAATTATTGACCCCATGTTTGAACAGATGTATAACGAAGGGGCGGATGTTTCTGCATTTATTTCAGCACATGAGATTTCGGTGGAGGAACACCTAAAGATGCAAGTTAGTGTGCAAAAACATATTGATAATGCCGTATCTAAAACTATTAATATCCCACAAGACTATGATTTTGAAAAGTATGGGGAACTTCTTTTGAAATATGCACCTAAACTCAAAGGCACGACTGTATATAGGTCAGGGTCGAGAGGAAACGAGCCTCTAACGCCACTAACGGCTGAAGAAGCCATTCAACACCTAACTAAAAAAGAGGAAGTTCTTATCGGAACTGCTCAAAGCGATTGTCCGAGTGGAATCTGTGAAGTTTCAGAACCAATTCAGAGCAAGAGTTAAGTATCGGAACATAGAGAAGTTCAATAATGGCTGAGATAGGTATTCGTGAAGAACCCAACTGTGGATGGCCCACATATTTGTGGAACCGAGTTGCTGATGGTGAGCCATTGAGTATCACTCATGACTATGACGCTAAGTCTCAAGAATGGCGACAATCGCAAGGAGAGGTGGTCTGCACACGATTTGCACCAAACACTCTGTTGGTAGCCAAAGCCATCAGAGAAGGGGAACTTGAAGGGTGGACTAAAATAACTCCTGTGAGTTTAGACCTCTTAGATATACCCATTCAATCAGGAATGTTAATTTATACCATCAAAGATGACTACAATATAACTTACATACAAATAGAAAGGGAAGGTTGGGATGATGAAGATGGAAATGGTAGGAAGTTTTCGTGGTTTATGGAGAATCAGAATATTGTTCCTACCCGAAACGAATTATCTGAATATAGTGTATCTATAAAACCTATGAATAAAACTCCATTGAGTAAGAAAACGCATAATGTAGGTGAAGCAGTTCACTCAATCATTTCTCGAACTTTCGTGAGTGATTACAATATGGGCGATTTATTAAAACTGTTCGGAATCGTTCTCTATGCTGAGGATAGAGGGACAAACACAAAAACAAACAGGAGATTTATCCCATCACAAAATGAGGTGTATTTTAATTTCAATTCACAAAGTAATAAATCAGGGCATAGATGTCTTAACTTTTCAAGAGGGGGGTATCCGATATGAGTTGGCAGATTGGTGAAGATGAAAAGAAAGGCCAAATAATAGAGGCATTAAAGAAATTAAAATTAATCCGAGAAGCAAATGCTTATGTCATCGTTGATTACGGGGAGGGCGGCGGTGTCAACCTTGGTGGTTTTGGTGGGTTTGATGGTGAGGCATTAAAAGAATTAGTATTTGGCCCAAGAGATGAGGCTGACGGAGATATAGTCTTGGCCGATTCATTTAAATATCTAAGACCTGATTATATTTACATTTGGTGGAATGGAGTTGTTAGTGGAAATGAAGGGCGGGTTGATTACAGCCAATCATCAGTATTTGTGTTCTCACCTGATGAGTTAATTCCATTAGGAGGGATTGGCTACCATATAGATGATACTGTGGGTGTAATAGAGATTCCGTTTCAGTATTGGGAAGGTGGGATGTGGGTAAATAAAATGGCAGCAAATTGGATACCGGAGGAAGACGAGATACCTTATGATTGTAATTTTAGAATACAAATGGAAAAGTGGAAGTTAAGAACAGGAGGAGATACTATCCGAGAAGCATTAAACGAATATTTTAACACAAACGGATGGAGAGAGAATTATCACGCATACGCCATACATATCCCAAGCCTATTAAACACTACGGATGGAGTAAAAAAACTAAAAATGTTGAATTATGCTAAAGGGGGAGTTAATTTTGTTTGACTTAGATGCTGCAAAGGAACAATTAAATGACTTGAGTATATTGAGATATACAGAGGAGGCTGGTATGCGATTCGATATATACGAGTTCACAAAAATAATAGAGCATAAGAAGACAAATATAGTTGAAGAGGCCGACTATGATACACCATTAGAGCCTAAAACTATTTATATTTTTTGGAGTGATGAACTCTCACCCTTTATTTTTATTCCACACCTCACAAAACCATATCTTATGGGGTGGGATGGATTATACTTGGAAGCATATTCAAGTCATTCAGACACATGGTTTGGAATGGAAGATTTCCACAGGTGGAGGTATCCTTCTCCACCCATAGCATCAGGAAATATGAATGTTAGGTGGGCATTAGAGCAATTGAGTGATTTATGGCTTCCTTTGGATGTCGTCAACAGCAAATGGTTTAGGACTTACCAAGCATACGCCATCAAAATCAAAGGTGTCGATGATTCCAATAATATCCAAGTATTGAATTATGCCAAAAAAGGTGGTTATGTTGGATAAACTAGAAAAATTAAAAGAGGCACTTGATAGGATGCGTCAGTTAGGAATTATGTCCTTAGAGGGAGGAGATATTGAGTCAGCCTTAGCAGCGTGGGATGATGATGGGAGGGTGAGAGCATGGGAAATCTCTGCCTATTTTAGTGAAGCCGAGTTCATAACTAAATTAAATGAAGGAATCATTCAAAATGTTAATCTTGATAAGGAACTAAAGCAAGACCATATTTACTTTTGGATGGGAAAGAGACTTACACGAACCCCTGACCAAGTTGGGGGCTACTATTCAAAACCTGAAATATACATACCTATGGAGCAAATTGAACAGGGAGTCATGAAGGGGGATGCGTGGTTCATGGAGTTTAGAGATATTGGTGACCGACAAGGAGTAAAAGCACAGGTTCCATATATGGTCAAGTGGGGCTGGCCTTTGAATTGTCCTGATGTGGGAAAATTATTCGCTGACTATTGGGTAGGAGGGCGAAAAAATACTGCACTTTATTCACTCCCTATCTACGATTTTTCTCGACTTCGAGTTTTAAATTATGCAAATTATGGACTAAATCTGAACAATTAAGGGCAACATTAATAAGCGATACTCCCCTATTGTTAATTGTAGGAGGAGAGAGATAATGTGCGAGTTAGAAAATAAAATTGAAAATAAGGATAACAGATTGACCGACATGGAGAATAAGGTGATGAATTACCTACATGATGGTGGATGGTATAATTGGGGTAGCGAACCTCAATATTCTGATGTATTTAGTCAAGAATTATCATCTATTGTGAATATTCCCGATAAACAATTGAGAGGAGTATTAGCATCATTAGTCAAAAAGAAATTAATTCAGGTTGTGGATATTGGTTATCACGATTTTTACCCCAAATATAAATCAAGTCAGATTATTTATCCAACATACAATACTTATGTGTTCTATGGAGAACATGAAGAATGGATTGCAGAAGAGTTTAATGTAAAATATAGGGGTGATGAAAACAATGAGTGAAGAAAAAGATAAAATAAAACTATATGAAATGAGTCTGAAGCGAATGGCGCACCAAGCACAAAATGAATTAGTGGCGTGTCCTGAACTGTGTTTGTGTGAAAAGGCAGACTATTCTGTTGGCCTATACTCACACCAATGCCTTCATCATCAATTGATTGATTGGCTAAAGGTTCTTAACTACCAAACTGAAACCGGAGAGGTGATTGCTTGAGTGAAACTTATGATGAGATGAGTATGTGGCGAAAACATTTGAGAGATTGTAGGTTGGCCGAGGAAGAACAAGCATTAATAACTGAGGTGAAGGCATGAGTGGCTATTGTTTAGTTAGTAAAATATGCCCTTATTGTGGGAAAAATAATGAAGATTGTTCAAAAACTATTACAGGTGAATGGTGTTATTTGGAGGAAAAAGTATGACCTACACAGTTGTTTATGGTGATTTCCCTCAAACTCGGAATTACTTTTGGTCATTAAAAATCCATGCAAAGGGGTGTGGTAATATCGACAAAGAAGTAAGAAAGTATGGCTATAATTCCAATAGCACCTACGATTTTGAAACCATACGAGATGTAGCGGTTGATTATTGGGCTGACCATATCCCTGAGTCGCTATCTTATTATGATAATGAAGAGGCGGCTATCCAAAGTTATATTCAAGAGACTAAAGGGGCTATGTGTCCTTGTGCAAAGAAATTATGGAGGGAAAGTGATGAATCTAACTACTAAAGAACGAGAAATTATTGAGTGGATTTGTGATGAAACCGAGATGCAAGGATTTGGCGATTATATTTACTTCAATGAATGGGATATGAATGTGTATCGAGGAGTTATAGGCTCCCTTATTCAAAAGGGTGCGTGTGCTATTGACGAGGGTTGCACCAATCAAAAAGAGGGATATATGTGGCTATACTTAACTGATGCTGACCTAATTAAAGAAAGGGAAAGTATTAAACCTACGATACAATGCAACAGACAATGTGATGTTAATAGAAAGACTCTTATATGCGAATCGTGTGGGATGGATTACAATGGATAAAAAAGAGATACAACTGAGTGAACTGAAACTTATGATTGAGACTGATGAATATATTTATTGGGAATATGTGGAGGCTTAATAATGATTGAATTAAGGATTTCTAATCATGTGTTTGACCGAATGAATATTAGATTAGATGCAGAGGAACAAAGACAAGTGATTAATGCAATAAGAACTAAGTGGAATAGATTAGAAAACAATACTGTTAAGGACTTTGCCATTATCGCACTCACACTAAACGGAATCAGAAAAACCGATACTTCAGATTGGGAAAGTAATGGGGATGGAGTAGTAGGCATAGTGAGAAATGGTGAGTTGCTAACAGTCATGTTGCGGAGATTCAATCAACCTATGACTAAGGATGCCTTAAGAGTCGATTCGGTTAAATGGGCCATAAAACCTCCCCCTGCGGCTCAAGCAATGGGTCGGAGAGCGAAAAGATGGCGGAAAGGTCAAGGCCACAATGCCTGATTGAATCCCATTCCCTCAAATACCATAGACAATTATAGTGTGCCGAGGGTAAGAATCTCCCATAAGATACACAGTATTCAACAATATTTTATTAGGGTTGTTTTCTATCAATGAGAAAATAAATGGATACCTATTTATCCTTGATGAGAACTTTAATTTTTGTGATGTCAATAAGTTGAGGTATCTTTGATGGTTCTTCATTATCCCCCTATTCTCTAATAATACTTTCAAACTATTTTGTTGCATTGATTTTTTTCTCGATTCACTTAAACTACTAAGTTTCCTTAGCATAGTTTTTCTTTGTTTAATGGTAGCATCGGAAATATCTAAAATAAGTTGTAGGGTGCGAGTCCCATAGATTTTCCCTCTATTTTTTTGTTCTATTTTTTTTACAAAGTTCTCCAAAGCATCTATTTCATTCCTGTTGAAATACTTAGCACTAATGGTTGTTTTTTGTTCTAATTTTTTAACTCTCCTATAAGCCGATTCAAAAAAGTGAGGAGGAATATAAATTATTACTCCACTATCAGATACTAAATTGTAGGCCCACTCATGATATGTGCCTAATTCCTCTTTAAAAATAGTTTTAGCCTTGAAACCATTACTACCCCTCAGATAAATCTTAGAGGGCTTTTCTCGTTCCATAAAAGTAAATCATAAGTTCACCCTAATAAAGAAAACGGTGCGGAACATTTAACTATCAAAACGACTGAGAAACCTATATGAATATTAAAGGAATGGATTTTGAAGATATAAGGCAACACGCTATTTCTGCCACTACACTTGCCTCAGTAGTCATGTCTCAGGTTGATGAAGTTGCCACCTATGCACCTGTCGCCGCAGCAATAGCATTTCTATTCGCTGCAACAGGTTATCGGACAATATTAAAGGCCGCAGATGATATTGTGGATGCTCTTGAAGATGCAAATATTATTGATGAGGAAATGGCTGAAGGTATTGAAACTGTGTTGGATAAGGTTGAAGAAATTATTGAAGACTAATCCAACTAAAGCGAAACCCTTAAATCTCCGAAATATATTATCCTCAGTATGGATGAGGAGACTGATGATTGTGCAAGCCTCGAAGAGAGGGCAACAAAACTTGCAGAACTAACAGGCCGAGAGTATAAAGATGTCCTTACTGACCTATTAGATGATGGGAAATTGAATCAATCTAATGCTGAGTCTCCTGACTTAGTGGAACAACTTAAGGATGCGGCAGAATTAATTGCTACTGTGCAACACATAAGCCAAGATATAAAAGACAATACAGTTCTAAATGGCGGAGATAATGAAACCATTGTCGAAGTAAAAACTACACTCGAAGGAGATATAGTGGATAGAGCAATTAAGTCAGTTCACAGAAAGGCCGAAAATCTTAAAAAAATCCTAATCCTATTATCTCCATTATTCCTAATATTGGGGGGGAGTAGTTTAGAACTGATGGGGTGGATTAATATTATGGATTCTGAAGAGTATGAGGGAGGTGGAGATAATCCTTCCTGTATCCCTAATTGGATATATGATGATTATTCCTCATCTCAGGATAACTCTATCTTTGTCCGATATACATTTGTTGACATAAATAATTGTGAACTTGAATTAAATGGGCATTTTACTATTATTCTATATCAAAATGGTTCCCCCCATGATGATGACTTTATCAATGTGAATATATTCATAAATGATATTGAGATTCAAAGCGATTTCAATGAACTTGAAGGAGGCACATATAATTATGAGATTGAGTTCCACACAATAGAATGTGATGATGGCACTTGCGAACATGGGGATGAGTTTAACTCACCACATAACCCTATATTTAATATTCAAGGAGAAGAGTGTCTCCCAAATACTGAAATTGATTCCCCCATATTGGAAGCCGATGGAAATAATTTAACGGTTGACATAGTATTTAGTGATTTAAATGATTGTGGGCAAGACATAGAACTCCGAATCGAGGTTTGGAATGAGGGGCAAATCCACTCTAAATTAGAATATACAGAAACTAATCACAATCAACATTTCCACATTTCAGCAGAGGGTGATACCACAATTACCTTAGAAAACTTTACAGAATTAAATGACATCCCTGATGGCGATAATTGGTCGGTCAAGGTGCAATACAGACATACAAATAATCCTGATTCAAATTATGAAGGGGAAATGGTTGATTCCAATAGCCTCAAAATAGATGAGGTTGATGATGGCCTATGTGAAATTAACCTTTACGGTATTGCGATTGCTACGAATGCCACAGATGCAAGCATAGCATTTGACATTGATTGTGGTTATGAGGAAAATAATCTTGAGGGCTACAATGTTTCAGTTCAATTTTTAGTTTATGAAATAGAGTCAGCGAATAATTCTTCGGCACAACCTATTTTATATGAAACAAGAGTCCATTACATTCAAGGTTGGGTGGAAGATATTCACTCAATTACATTAACTAATTTTACTTCTAATAATACTACAATATATGATTTTTATTGGTATGCAACTTGGATTGATGGTGAAGGACAAACTCAAAATATTGAACAAAAATGGATAAATAGAGAATTAGAAGCATAGGTGGATACAATGAATAAAATAGTGATAGGAACAACCGTTGTCGGTGGAATGTTAGGATGGAAAGCAATAACAAATATGGAATCATATAGAAAACAACTTGATGAAAGGTATGGTCGAGCCATTATGGATGGGGTAGGATACTTTGGTGGTGCATTACAATTGTGTGCAGTAATTTCAGTTTCAAGAGGGTGGGTAAGCAACACATCGTTCCTTTATCATGGTGTAAGTTTTGTAGGCTCATCAGGTTTATTGGCAACTGCTTATTATCATAATGCTATGGCTCCCGTTTTAGTGAATATGATTTGGATGGGTATGAATGTAGTGGGCATGGCTGAAGGTATTTCTAATCAAAATGCAATAGAACTTATTCTTAATGAGAAGTCTTACTTACCTACCCCTGCATAGAAACAGTAATAAGGGTAATTAGCACACCCCACAATTATGAGTAATGATTCTCAAGAGAAAATAGATATTTCTAAATTATCTGTTGAACAAATTGAGAGAAAAATTGCTATTGAATATACTAAAAAATATCATTACTTACATAGGGCATCCCCTTGTTCTATGGCTTTTGGGCTGTTTGAGGATGGCGAAATCAAAGGAGTGATAATCTATGGTGTGCCTCCATCACATACACTTCTCAAGGGTGTGTGTGGAATTGAGGAAGCCAAGAATGTCTATGAATTAAATAGATTATGGACTTCAGACGATATGCCTAAAAATACAGAAAGTTATTTCATAGCACAAACATTTAAACATTTGGATAAAGACATTATCGTTTCCTATGCTGATTCATCTCAGAAACATATTGGATTTGTATATCAAGCAACAAATTGGATTTATACAGGAACTTCAGCAAAGTTCAAAGACCCAATGGTGAAGGGATTAGAACATCAACATCACGCTACCTATGCTCATGGGATGAATAAAAAACAATTGATAGAAAAATATGGAGATAGGTTGTATTATAAGGACAGACCTCCTAAGCACAGATATGTCATTTTTCTCGGCAACAAAACAAGGAAAAGAGAATTAAGGGAAAAATTAAACTATAAAACATACCCCTATCCTAAACTCCCTGCAACAAATGATTCCAAAAAACAGTAATAAAGAAGGGTTAAAAATAATCTGATTAGAACTATTCTCTGCATTCTGAATATAATCAGTTGTGGTTGATTAGCCAAAACTTAATAAGGGTAGGGATGAGTAGGATAAATTAGAGAGGGAAACTAATGAAACAAGCAATTAATAAAAAAACGCAAAAAGAAATGTTGAAAACACATTTTGAACATACAGGTAGTATCAGTAATATTGAGGCTCAAGCAGTCTATAAGATTCGAGCATTACCAAGAAGGATTAGTGATTTGAAGGAGGAAGGATATGTATTCAACCATGAATGGAAAACTGATTTGACAGGACAAAGGTATATGCGATATATCCTTGTTGCTATGCCTTAAGACGGGAAAAGGCAACCTGATATTACCGAAAGGAAACTAAATATAACCGACAGGTTCATAAGGATGAACTCAGTAGGACAATTAACGGGGATGTAGTTTAACGGAAAAACATTCGTTTGCGGAACGAAAGACTGCGGGTTCAAGTCCCGCCTTCTCCACCAATCATTTTCTATCAATGTAAATTAATGAAATATAAATATGAATAATGAAATGAGGTATAAATATGAATGATGAAACAGAAAATAAAATGAAGTATTATCCTGTGGCTACAACCATAGGTGCAGAAAAAAGGGTCATGGCTGAAATTGATGCCCGATTAAGCGACTTTGGGAGTTTAAAGGAACTACAAGGTGAACTCGGAAACATACTATCTGCCTCCCATGTTAGAGGATATGTTGTGGTGGAAAGCAACGCTAAATATGTTGTGGAAAATGTAGTAGGAACTAATAAATTAAATCCAATCTCAAAAATGAAGGGCGTAAAATATGTCCTCGATGCAATGGATTATGATTCAGTAAAAGAATGGATGCGAGAACGAAGCCCCCTTGAAGGAATCAATATTGGCGCATTGGTGGAAATTATGAAAGGAGCATTCAAAGGAGAAAGGGCCATTGTCACTAACTTACAGACAAAACAAGGGCTGGCTATAATAGAATTAATGGATGCCGCCATACCACTATCACTAAAATTATCAGGAAAAGAAATTAGGTGTATGACTTAAGTAAAAAACACCCCTAACTATAATTGGTGGTGTATGTTGGGTGTATGGTGTAATGGATAGCATTTTGGCCTTCTAAGCCGAAGATTCGGGTTCGATTCCTGATACGCCCGCCATTTTCATACCTCTTTGAGAATAATTAAGGCAGAATAGCCTGAAGGACTCAGACAATGCAATAGGGTGTAATGAAATATAGGTAGGGGATAAGGAAAATGCTAATTTAGTTATGCTCCACCTGATGCCATTGGATTGCCCATGCCTCTTGACAATGTGGTTAGGAGGCATGTGAGGAGTATAATACGCTCGAATTAGTCCGTCTTGACTTGGTGGTGGACATTTTATTATACAAGCGTAATCCATATGAGATATGATTGTTGATATGTCTAAGGAAGTATATGCTGTATCATTACCTAACATTGCAGGTAATGATGTTTGGCCGCCAATCTCACTCCATCCAAATCGGTAGGGAAAAAGATAAGGCATAATAACGCAAGCAATCGTCATGGTAGTTCCGCCATCCCCACCCGATGCCGAATGAGGGCAGATTTCGAGAGGTTGAGAAGAAATAAAACTTTGAATATTTGTTAGTCTCCCTAATATGTAATCATGGAGCCACATGGAGTCTTGAGGGGCCGTATTCAGGGCATCATTTCTATTAAAAACATTATCATTGAGACAATCTAAGGTAATGCCTACTCCAAGAATGTATAATGCCCACTCAGATTCCAAGTCGCTATCCATGTGGATATACTGTCGCTCATCGGCTGAATAAGGGAAGAGAAACATATTAGGTAAATTATACTCCACCTTAAGAATATTTATAATATCTTCATTATCGAGAGTTTTAGTTAAAAATAACTCTCGTAGTTGTTCGATAGTTTCATTACATAATCGAATGAATAATTCAGAAAAATAGTATTTAAATGGAGAGGGAGCGAGTCTGCTTTCTTGAAAATCAGACCACATAATACAATCTTTTACAGTCGATTGGTTCAATAGTAATTGGTCATTTACTACACCTAATTGTGTCATAATCTATATCCTCCTAAATCATAGTAATTTTCTTCTGATAGATAAAGTTGGCGAAGATTGATATACATGATTGTAAGTAAATCAACTTGTGAGTTCAAACATTCTAATTAGTATAGGCTGCGGAGGATTAATTTTACTCTTTTTGATGTGGGTTATTATTAGTTCAATAAATAGGGACAATATAGAAATGAAGTGGTAACTGAGACAGAGGAGATAATCATGAAAAAAATTAAGGATGATTGGCTATTTGAGTTGCCTGAAGATAACTTTTTATTTGGATTTTTCATTATGTTTATATTGTCCTTCACATTTGTATTAATTATATTCTCTTGACGACACCTTTATCTATCGGTAAGTTGGAGTAAATAATATGGCTCTTGATTGGAATAAGATACTTGTGGGTGGGGCAGGGGTCATTGCTGCATTCAAAGGAATGGATTATCTAACAAGTTCCACTCGAAAAGACCTAAAACAATCTAAGTCCATATTTGATGCCGAAGATTGGAATGGAACATCAGATGACATCCCTCTTGCATTAAATTATTTTTGTATCTCAGAGGTGCTGAAAGAGAAAGACAATATAAATTACCGAGAAGCACTAAAAAGAGTTCAAGGAAAAATGATGGGAGGTAAAACTCCATTTTTGATTTTTGATAGGAACAATACTAAAATGCTAATGAATATGATTACTCAAAGATTAGAATATTATGCGAGGGTATATCAGTCCAACGGTGGAAACGAACTTGAACAAGAACTAATCGACCTTAAAGTAGCATTAATGGCTGTATCATCTAATGAATTACGAACATATTTCGAGGACTTGGCATTAAAGGTGCAACTCAGAGGATTGATGCCCCTACCTGAAGGGACAACTAATGATGGAGTAAGGGTTAGGTTTGCCCCTAACCCCAATGGCCCACTTAGTATGGGTCATTCATTCGGAATAATCATCAATAATACTTATGCTAACGCATACAATGGGAAATATGTTTTAAGGTTTGACGATACTGACCCTGACCAAAAACGACCACTCAGGGAATTATATCCACAAATTATTGAGGAGTTTCAGTTTTTAACTGATAGGGATGAGGAGGAATATGAACTCCAAATAGCCTCTGAAAATAAAGAACGATATATTGCACTTGCACGAAGATTGATTAGTGAGGGTAATGCTTATATATCATGTATCCCTCATTCAGTATTTGCAGAGAAATATCAACAATATTTGACTCCTGAAGAGATAGCACTTGGGAAATCACCTCAAGGTTCTGCACAAGCAAAACCTAATCCTGATAGAAATAAATCTGTGGAAACTAATTTGAGACAATTCGATGAGATGGTTAAAGATGGCACATACTTAAGTGAGGATGGAACACTATGTTCTCCAACGGAAGGGCATATCTTGACATCAGGGGAAGGGAGAGAGATTTATGAAAAAGTAGGAACTATTGTTCCGACTGTATGGCTCAAAACTCCATTAGATACAGGTAAGTCGAAATTGAGAGATATAAAACTCATGAGGGCTACTGCACGAACACACCCAAATGAAAGTGGATGGGTATGGCCTTATTTAAACTTTCAAGGTGCTATTGATGACCACGATTTAAAAATAACTCACATGATTAGAGGTAGCGACTTATGGGAAACAGAAGAGGCTTACCCCTTCATTTGGGAGGCTCTTGGATGGGATACGGCTAAATTACCCACATTCATGTATTGGCCGAGATTGTTTTTCAAGGACTTTTCTATACCCTATACTGACTTTATATCGGGGCTACCTGCTGAACTTAAGGCAATTGGAACATCTAAAATGGCCTTACTAATTGCTAATCAGCCTGAGTTTAATGGTAATTGGTGTAATTCTTCATTCCCTACTGTATGCTCATATATGGAAAAGGGATACCCTTCTAAATACCTTACAGACTTTTGGCTTGATAATGTGTGGGGTCAAACTTTCCCCTTCTTTAATGGGACTGAAATGGTGGAACGAAAGGGTGGTAAAATAATAAAGAAAATCCCTGCCCTCAGTAAAATTATGACTAAGGGGAAAATTAAAATGAGAGAGGGAATGAGCAACTTGAGTGCAAAACCTAACTTGACAAAATTACAAGCGCAGGTTCCATATCCACTAAATAAAGAAGGTGAACTCAGAGATGTCCCAAGTATTATACATATCCCTAACCAAGTTCCCACACCCCCTCAAATAAATACGCCGATGATTGTATAGTAATCTTTAATAAGGTAATATACCTCGACTAATACATGGCATATGAAGAGAGTCAATATTTAATCAGGATTAATGAGTCCTGTCCCAATAAACATTGCCTAATGAAAAGATATAACTATCATTCAGTTGAGATGTATAATCTATGCACCCATTGTGGGTGGAAAGAACCTACCAAATACTTCTTACCTGATGCGTATTCAGGCTCAGATTGGGATGATGAAAACAAATGTTTTACGACCACTCAAGATAATAATACCACCCCAACTACTAAATAGTAGGAAGGATACATAAATGATTAGAGGGAACAGAGGGTTCTCTATGAATGAAACAAAATGTGAAAATTATGGAGATAAAAAACGAAAATAATAGATTGAAAACAACTTTGCTTACCATGATGACTGCATTTATGCTTATGATGAGTGTAAGTGTAGCCACAGGTGAAGGTTCCGACCCACTTGACCCCTCCGATGGTGGGGCTGATTGGGATGGTGATGGACTTACTAATGCAGAAGAACATCAACATGGGACTGATATGAATAATGCAGATTCCGATAGTGATGGCCTACCTGATGGGTGGGAAGTTGCTAATGGCTTAGACCCCACCAATGGAGGAGATGCTAATGCAGACCCCGATGGTGATGGATTAACTAATGCACAAGAATATGCAAGAGGCACAAATCCCCATTCTGCCGATACAGATGGAGATGGGAAACCCGATGGGACTGACCCATTCCCTAATGACCCGAATGATGGTGAATATTCTGATTCAGATGGGGATGGTATTCCCGATGCTTACGACCCTGATTATCAAGAATCTCAAGCAGGTTCAGGTGATGGTGGAACCGAAGGCGGTGGCGAGTCTGAAGACCAAGGACAAGGCGAAGGCGAAGGCCAAGGACAAGGTCAAGGTCAAGGTCAAGGTCAAGGACAAGGACAAGGACAAGGACAAGGACAAGGACAAGGACAAGGTCAAGGTCAAGGACAAGGACAAGGACAAGGACAAGGACAAGGACAGGGTCAGGGCCAAGGACAGGGTCAGGGTCAGGGTCAAGGACAAGGTCAAGGACAAGGTCAAGGACAAGGTCAAGGACAAGGTCAAGGACAAGGCCAACAAGGTCAACAAGGTCAACAAGGTCAACAAGGTCAACAAGGACAAGCAGGGCAACAAGGACAAGGTTCAGAACAAGGCCAACAATCAGGGCAACAAGGTTCACAACAAGGTTCACAACAAGGCCAACAAGGACAACAGCAAGATAATGGTCAAGGTCAGCAAAACCAAGGTGGAGAGCAGGGCGGTCAACAAGGTCAGCAAGAAGGAGAAAATCAAGGTGGAGAAAACCAAAACGGTCAAAACCAACAACAACAAGGTCAAACTCAAAATGGTCAACAAGGTCAACAAGGCCAACAATCTGAAACACAACAAGGTCAGCAAGTTGGAAACCAACAGGAGAATGATAATGATGGTGATGGAATCCCTGATGATTTAGACAATGATGATGATAATGATGGAATCCCTGATGATATGGATGATTCACCCTATGACCACGACAATGACGGTATCCCCGACTTAGAAGATGATGATGATGATGGAGATGGCCTAATTGACACAGAAGAAGTCAATGATGGCGACTCTAATACTAACATTTATGACCACGATAATGACGGCATAGAAGACCGATATGACATGGATATTGATAACGATGGAATTGATAATCGGAATGATGTATATGCTAATGGAACAGATGCGAGGCACGACCACGACAATGACGGGTTAAACGATTCGGTGGATTCTGATGATGATAATGATGATATTCTTGATGTGAATGAAGTTGATGGGGCTTGGGGTTCATACAGATACGACCACGATAATGACGGCATTTGGGATGCCACAGATACCGATGATGACAACGATGGTTTGTCGGATTGGTTCGAGGCTAACGATGGCAACAACCTTACAGGACAGTTCGACCACGATAATGACGGTGTGGCTGATAATATGGATTCAGATGATGATAATGACGGTATCCTTGATATATTAGAAGGTTGATGTGTTTAACTACTTATCATACTTAATCGCTACATACTCTAAGTGAGTGTAGGCACAACCTTTATCAATCGGAACATAATATCTTGTATTATGACATCAGGATATGATATGCAATGTGACGCAGGTAGCCTTTACTATCGGAAGTGCTACATCATTGCGGCTGACGGTTCAAGAAATGAAATTATTGGCTGGCAAGACAATGGTTCTGCGGTTACAAAATCAGCAACCTCGGCGGCAGGTGCAGCATGGCAACCTCAGATTTTTGCATTAGGTCAAGACGGACAGCAATACCAACCCTATGCAGGTGGTGGGATACCAATGGGGTATTTACACTTCACACCAGCAACCAGCACAGACCCTCAAGACCTCTATTATCTAAATAATGTGATGCCGGGTGCTGCTGCTTGGAAAAAACAACAAACATATACTTCAAAATGGTGGATGCCTACATTCGGACTAAGACAATCAGGGCTAACTCAAGAAGAACTTAATCAGATTCAATTAAGTGGAACACAAACACCTGATGAGTATGTGGCGGGAAAGAGGAGAGAACACCTCACACTCATGGGTGTATCTTCAGTATTAGCAATTGGTTTATTTACAGGAATCAATAAATACTTGAAGAGATAGGTGGCTCGATGAACGAATGGCTTAATTGGTTTTTCAAACCTGATAGTGTATTCGCTACTGAAAGGTTATCAAAGGGTGAGTGGGATGTCTTACCTGCTCTCATCAAGAACTCATTCAAAAGAGCAATATTCATAGCACCGGGTATTTATCTGACAGGTGTTAAAAACAAACAATTAATATTAGCATCCATCTTAGGTTCGTTAGGTGTTTCAGCCTCATTAGTTGTATATTTCCTGAATAACCCTGACTATACTACTGACTTATGCGACACTAAAGGATAGATTGAAACTCTCTAACAAAACTTGATTCGTATATGTCAAAGCCACTCATCCTTGAACTCTTCAGTAAAATTAGTCATGGAGTCATGGATTAAATCTAACACGGCATCCTGAGATACATCACTATCTAAATTATGTTGGGCTACCCAAATCAATTTACTTTCAGATGCAATATTCATAACTCCCGCAATAATATATGATTTAGGTTGTAAAATCTCGGCAAGGTCTTGGGCATCTATTTTTTTACTAAAAACAAATACATCTTCTAACTCTAATTCCATTTCATCCTCCATAATAAATAGATGATAGGTCGTGGAAATAGAAAGCACATGGGGCATTCATCCCTCCCCCTATTTAATATTTTCGCATAGCAAGTCAAGAGTTAGTATTAAATAGGAAACAGAGAGTTGAGATATTATGGCTAAATTACTTATGTTCACAGGGAAAGGAGGCGTAGGAAAGTCAACTACTGCCGCCGCAAGTGCATTACACCTTGCATCACAGGGCTACAAAACTATTTTGGTTTCCTCTGACCCTGCACACTCGACACAAGATGTTCTTGGAGTTGAAGTAGGGTTTGCCCCAACACAAATTACTGAAAACCTATGGGCTAAAAATCTGAACTCTCAAGAACAAGCCAAATCATTCTTTAATGAACTACAATCTAATATGAGTAATTCATTCTCTAAAGCAGTCCCTTTCTTGGATACGGAGATTTTAACTGATTGGGCTAATTTTCCCGGTATGGATGAGGTATTTGCACTTGAGGAAATACAATCTTTAGTCCAAAGTATTAACTATGATATTGTGGTCTTCGATACTGCACCAACAGGGCATACACTTAAGGCTCTTACTGCACCTGAAGCCATGAATACATTTCTTCTGAGAATACTTAGAATGAAGGCTAAAATAGAACGAATGAAATCATTCTTATTAAAACCATCTGATACCTCAAAGTTAGTCCGATTAATTGAAACTACATCGTCTAAACTCAACAATGTGAAGAAAATATTAAGAAATAATGAGTTTGTATCAATTAATTTAGTTTCAATTGCTACCGAAGCAGGGTTTGAGGAATGTAAAAGAACTATTACCTTTTTGAAATCGCAAGATTTTACAATTAAGAATGTAATAATTAATGGATTAATCCCTTCATTTGGTGAAGAAACATGGGCCGATGCGAACACAAATAAGGCAGTAGCATTAGTTAAGATGGAACATGACCTTCAACAGCCTTATGTGAACCAATATAGGACTTTAACGATGGGTGAGGGTTGCACATTGCATGGAGTATCCAAATTGCCGTTTGAGCCAAAGGGTGCGAAATTATCGGAGTTTGCCAAGTTCCTATGGAAAGAGGGTGGTATTAAGTTTGACCCCACACCATCTGTTATCAAAACTGATGATGATGGTATTGTGAAACTTAGATTGTATTTTCCCTACTCTAAAACTGTAAAATTATACAAGGATGGTTATGTAGTCGATGGGTCATTTAAACACAAAATATTTGAACGATTCCCTGAATTAGAAGAGATGAAGTTGAAGAGAAAACAAAAGAACTCAGATGGTGCGACTTATGTTTTTGAATCCTGAGATATGGTTTATGTATGCGGTCATAGGATACTTAGTTATTAATGGATTATTACAACTATTTTTTGTTAATTGGGTTCTCGGAAGGAATAAAAAATTGACTATATTGTTAGTATCCCATTACCGAAGTATTGATAAAGATAGAGGTGGAGAGAATGACGATGAGTGAGAGTGAAAACTTATGTGGTCTGACTTTTGACTTAGACGATATTACCCTTAATGATGCAAGAGTGATTACAACTCTTGATTGGCTTTCTGATGAATTAGGGAAAGAATATATTTGGTATAGAATATCAAGTTCAGGAGATGGACTTCATGTCCTAATCGCTGAGATGGTTTGGGATGAGTTCGCAGGTGAAACTCAACTAAAGCCTATCCCTATGAGTGTTGAAAAACAAATGGAATATAGAGGAGGCATTGAAATTGAGTGCAATGGGAGGAGGATTTCAGATTCTTACAGGAAAAAGGTTGGACTAAGAACTTCTCGAATATTTAAAATAAAAAATGGGAATAAAACAGGTAAGTGGAATAAATGGATGAAGGAATGACCACATCGTTTAAGTAGGTTGTCTGCATCATACAGAATCAAGAGGCATTGAAATGGTTAAAGAAGTAAGATATTGGGAACGACTTGGGATTTATGTAACAAGAGATTTTGCAGAAGAATACATTGAACGAAGCCAAGATACAGGCATCACAGGTGAATACTTAGATACTGAACTTGAGGAATATGAACAGATTACTACTATAAGTCCATACTCACTATCAAGAGAGGTGGAAGAGATATTTTCTCAACCATATGTTAGTGTGGATTTGCCTCCTGAATCTCAAGTGATGTTAGATGTTATTAAGATGGAAACAGATAAGAAGTCTATCATTAAGGAGAGAGTTGCAGAAGGGCTAAGTATGGATGAGGCTAAGGCCGAATATACTGCTACTATGGATACTATGGTTGCAGATGTATTGGGAATTAAAGTTGGAGGGGCGGAATCAGATGATACGGAGGCCACCCTCAATGAAGAAGAGTAATAGAGGGTTCCCCCTCACAGAAGCACTTGTCTTTGACATAGTGGATTTTCTTCTCGAAAATAATGGTTATGGCTATTCTAATGAGATTTCATACTATATTGTCGATAATAACCCAAGAAGATATACGAGCCGAGAAGTAGTAGGCATCCTTAGAAATAGGCCGATGTTTCAACATGCACAGTCATCAGATAGAAGAGGTGGCATTAAATGGCGATTGGATTTATTATCTCTTGAGACATACATTTTCCAAAAGGGATATGTTGAACGGGCAGAGGAAAGAAAGTTTTATGAACGAGGGACAATGCTCAAGGATATTCACATTGAACAGACTAAGGAAATAGTTAATGAGTATGAAGTTTCTAATTTAGATGAGACATACAAATCATTAGCGGATATATGGGTTTGAAACCACAATGTTTATGTATCTGTTCGGAGGGTGAAAAAATATGGTCTATTTTATCCGAAGATTTCTCAAGGGTGAGAAAAGTAGTGGAACTCAAGACATTTGGTCTGCGGATTCCCCTATGAATGATGATGACTTTCACCAATTCACTTCACTATATGGTGAGGGCAAATATATTATGTGTGTGCGGGGCGCAGGTATCAGAGGCTTCAAGAAAATTGCTGAGTCCCTAATCTCCCCTAAAAACTTAGTTTTTGCGGCTGAGGATGCGACTGTTGCCGTTCAAAGTCAAGTAAATGTTTCTGACCTGAATAATAGTCAATTAGTAGGAGCATTAACACAAGCGGCTGAGAGTGAGGATAATACTACTCTCATGTCAGAACTTGAAAGCAGATTGAATGCAATGCAGAATAATCAAGCAGATGATGTTTTGGTTTCGGCAGGGTTTCCTATTGGTAGCAAAATTGCGACATTTATGGTGGGAGCATTAAGTGGGGGAGTAGTTGTATATTTAATTCACAAACAAAAAATTGATACATTAAATGATGAAATATCATCTTTGAAGCAAACAATGAAGAACGCTGAAGAGTCAATAAAAAAGATTGAAAAGAAAACAGAGACTCTAAGCAACCCTGCGACTTTTGAGCAAAGTTTAATGAAAAACTTTAATCAGATGCAAGGCTATTATTGATTTTAAGCCATAAGGGTTAAATACAAGAAAACACCACCACCTATTATGAGTTCAGAGTTTGGAGATGTAATTGAGCGAGGAACGGTAAGTTCACCCATTCCTGAATCAAATAAAGGTCAAGTGAAAACACCACCTAAGAAAGAACCTAATGCTACAATCCTTGAAATGGTTGAAGGATTAAATATTGAAGGCATCTCAGACAAGATGAATCCTGAGATGAAGGAAAAGGTTCTCATCCCATTGGCTAATCTGTTAGATAAATATGGTGTCTCGGACAGTATTAGTGAATCCACTACTGCACAATCCACAATGGGATTGATGGGGCTAATTGGGGATGTTGCCCCTGTTATTAAGGGACTTGCAGAATACATCTCAGGACAAAGAAATAGCCTACGAGAAGAAGATAAGGCATTCCTTGACAAGATTAAATCTGCCCAAAGTGATTCTGATTTTTCAGATTTATTCGTTAGCGAATCGGAGCCTGAAGTAGCAAAAACCTCGGCCCCTACATTAATTGGGCCTATGGGAGAAAACTTAGCGGGGATTAACATATCAAATGCAGAGGTGGATTGGTATGCAGTCATGGGTGTTGAGAATCCTACTGCTAAGGTCAATGGTATGAATCCACAATTAAGTGAAGCGTTCTTTGGTAAAGATGTCGAGGCTAAATTACCTGCACTAAATATCTCTAAAGATAAACCAACCATCATCGGACTCCAAAGTATTGAAGATATGGCATCAGGCTCAGGAATTGCTTTTGATGAAGTCAATAATGCTGACTCAAAATATAGAGAAGTGGAAAAGGTAAAGGGAGATGAAAGAGTCGAGATTAACCTTGATGAGCATGAATTGATTACGCTTGAAGAGACTATTGGGATGCCTGAAACTATAATTCCCTCAGACAAAAATGGCGATAGTATTTTTAGTGAAACGAGTGATTTGTTAGGTGGGATGAGCATGGATGACTTTAATATTTCACTTGAATCGGAGGATTGAGTGTGGGTAATCCTATTTGGCGAGCATTTGTAGCCGAACAAATGGAATCATGGATAGATTTTTTTCGGAATAATCATGTTGAATCCTACATAGATTTAGTGGAAAAGTTTATTAGATTACACCCTTACTATATCCCTGATTTCAACGATATAAGGTCTGATGAGAGTAATATTTTATATCGGCTATTATGGAATAGTGGGTTTAATGATAAACTATCAGATAAGGGCTTGTTAGTTTGGGCCTCATCACCATTCTCAGAGTTTATTGAAGAATTAGCAGTCTATCAATATGAATATAAAGAGATTAATTTTTTGGTGGGGATGTTTTCTCGACATTCTTTATGGTTTGAAAGAGTATATTCTTACATCAGAAAAGGGATTAAAGAAAGCCGAGGATTGTAAGAGGAACATTTAACATACAGAATATCTCATTCACAAACATGGCTGAAGTTGAAGATACTGATTGGGGTGTGCAGAACGGCAGTCCTGATTTGGAAGAAATAATGAATGACAATTTTGTTCAGAAAGATGTAGGTTCACTAAACTCTAATGAAACTATCTGCTTAGGGTCAAAAATTGCTTTGCCACTTGAACTATTATATCAAGTTATGTTCGTAAGTGGTAAAAGAGGTTCAGGCAAATCATATACAGCCGCAGTTCTCATGGAAGAGTTTGAACGACTTGGACTACAATTTATTTGTTTTGATGCGCTCGATGCACATGGTTATTTAAACCAATTAGACGGAATTGAAAGGATTGAGCCTAAGCCTGATGAGAATATTAATATGAAAAAACTCATAGGGAAATTAAAAACAAGTAATAAATCCCTCATAGTTAATCTATCTCAAATACCCCTTGAGGCACAACAAGACCTTATTGGGCAGTATTGTGAACATATACTTGACACCGATATGGGTGGCAAGGGACTGATGACTCTAATTGAAGAATGTCAAGATTTTGTTCCTCAACTTGGGCGACCAAGTTCATATGCTTCGATAGTGAGGTTATGTAAATTAGGTCGAGCGTCAGGATATGGTGTAACATTGATAAGCCAAAGACCTGCGGCAGTAAGTAAGGAGGCATTATCTCAAGCATCAGTATATTGTTGCCATAATATCATCAACACTAAGGACTTAGATGCCCTCAAAGACCAATTATCTTTCGGTAGCGATAAGGAAAGCATTAAAAAGATTCTACAAGGAATAACTTATTCTAAGGCAGGGGAGGCAGTTATGTATTCGCCTGAGTTTTTTAGAGATGATGGCTATATTGTAGTTGGTAAAATAGATACTCCACGAAGGACAGAACATAAAGGGTCTAATATTGAAGTTAAGACTAAGTTCTCATCAGAAACTCCTATAACTACATATTATGATAGTGAGTTTAATACCTCTGACTATGGACTGATGAAACCCATAGATGGTTTCAACTCTGAAACATCCATGATAGAGGATAATTTATTGACCTCTGTTAATACATTGGCTGATAATCAACCATTTAGGTATGAGCCTGAAACTTATGACTTTCCATCACCTCAAGACCCACTAACCTCTGTCATCAAAAATGCAGAACGATTTAACGAATCTAAAAATGGAACTATGAAAGCAATAGCCTCGATTGGAGTTATATCCGCAGGGTTATATGCTGTGCTTAGGTCAGTTGGTAAGAGGAGATGAGCGATATGCTTAAGTATCAGAAGGTAATAAGTAATAAATAGTTGGTGTAAAAATGTTCAAACCTGTAAGACAAATTGGAAATACCGTATTACCTGCATTACCTCCACAACCGAATATGCCTAAGTTCCCTGAGTTTAATCTTGCCGCAGATTCACTACCTGCCTATAATGCTACTTTAAACTCTATTGTTCCCGTAGGGCCAAGACCAAGTGGAGATTATATGCCTAATATGCCTATATTGAAGATTCCTGAATCTAACATTGGATTTGAAAATCATCTGCCTACTTTGATGTTTAATAGGTCTGTTCAAGAATCATTCGGTGGCGACCCAAGATATGAGGCACAACAAATGGCTCACAGACCTACAAACCCACGAAGTTTAGGTGTAGCCCCACAAGTTCAAATTACACCTACTTCAAGACAAGTTCCAATATTTGAAAAGACTCTCCTACCTCAACCTAATCTGCCTCACATGGCCGACTTTGCGAAAATGATTAGGCCAAGTGGTCTAATGACTCTTGAGGCTAAAACAATAACTCCTCCCGTTAGAGGAGCCGACTTAGGAGGCTTACTCAGTTCCACTTCAACTCATCTCGGTAGTATAGGAACTACACCGGGAAGGGCGTTTGGCGCAGAATCTTTCCTCATTAATATTTGAGGGGTGAACCCTCATGGTGGAAAAAGTAAGTGATACAGAATTGGCTTCGATGTGTGAAGCAGGTATAGATACTTACATTAGAGATAGAAATAAAGAAGTTATATCTAACCGAATTACTGAAGGTATGACGGGAGCAGTATTCGCTACGGCACTTTATCTCCTTTTCGGAGGATACAAAACACTCAACTATAAGATGGTTCTCGCTCCATTCGTAGCAGGTGCGGGTTATGCTTTCGTAGGTGCTAAACAAGCGACAACTAAGGAAACTGATTATAGAATCGCATTCAACCAAGTTTGTAGCAATATGAGAACGGAGGATGGCGAGGATGACTCTGAATGAAGCCTCAGTTTTAGGGGCTGATGAAAAACCACCTTCAAGATGCACAGGTTGTGGAGGTCAAATTATGGGCCAACCTGCAATGGCGTGGGGGGAATATGATGAGGATGGATATATTCACTTATATCCTATTGATTGTAAAACAAGAGGAAAATGCCCACAAGGTCTTGGAAAACATGGAATCGTTCCCGCATCTGATTGGGAAAATAGATTCATAGTCGATGATGTAGGAGTCAAAAAGGCGAAAAAGAAAATAGAAATGAATGATATAGGTTATGTATTTAGCAAATACGGGTATCAACAGAGAGATGATGTTCAAGAAGATTATGTAGGGGCTTATGTTTGTGAAAAATGCCGAGTAAGGTGGAGGCCAAACCTACTATGTAAGTGTGATAAAGGCGAAGGAGTTGAGTTGAAATTATATGATAGAAAAGGCAACCTCCGAACCGTTAATGCGTCATTTATAGAGGCAGTAAAGGCGAAAATGGAGGCATTAAAACTCCTATTAAAAGCAAGCCGAAAACAATATAACTCCACAGATAATGAAGATACAAAATCAAGGTTGCGAAAAGAAGGGTGGAAAATACATGATGCTATAATGAGGCTACGAAAATATCTTGACGACCCCATAGAGCATGAAGGTGGGAGTTTTATGGTGGAACTTAATGCTGAAGAGTTTGAGGCTGAAATTGCGAGTGGACTCCATGAATGTGATGCTTGTGGAAAAAGAACTGAAACCTATTATGATGAGGTTTGGTCGGATATGTATTGCCGAGAGGCTTGTGCAAGAGGTAAGCCGCAAAAATGTAGGGGCAGTTGTGGAAAAAATGGATGGGATGTTGAGTTCAATTTTGTGAACCACAGGGGTTTCTCAAACCGACCATCTATTGATTCAATATATGGTGTTACAATCTATTGTAATGATTGTAGGGTAGGATTTTACGGGGATATGCGAAATGAAATCTATGAACAAGAACCCGATAGGGGTGAATCTAAAGAATTGAGGGCTGAAGGATGTAATTGTGATGGAGGATACTGTAACTGCGGAGGACTAATTAATGCTGAATCATTTGAAGCACCAAGAAGAGAAAATACTTGCACCCACAGATATGAAGATACTGAGGGGGAGGCATTTTCAGATTATAGTGCATGGAAAATGAGGTATTCAGATGTTGAGGTGGGGGATGGCTCATCAGGCTATGTTGAAACCGGAGTCCGATGCGATATTTGTGGGCAAGAAAGGGTCGGTTCTTGGGCAATTGAAAGTCCGAAAGAAGGATTCCAAATCACTAAGGGCGAAGAAGGGAGAATGCCGAGAAGTTATGGATGGACTTCAGTTAATGAAATGTTTGGGGCTGAAGGATGTAATTGTGATGGAGGATACTGTAATTGCGGAGGACTAATTAACGCTGAAGAGTTTGAGGCACAAAGAATCCAATATGATTATATGGTTCATAGAGAACCAAGCGGAACTGAAGTTGGGGCAGATGGGAAACGAATAACGAATCCAAGAGGAGGCCGATTCACTTCAGCCGATGCTGA
>Ga0115000_10000799_pt1 | contig 28930 bp, 23 predicted proteins | sample ArcticOcean_MG_C_6_FD_89690 | JGI IMG/M metagenome (GOLD analysis project Ga0115000, IMG submission 89690) | Marine microbial communities from western Arctic Ocean - ArcticOcean_MG_CB8_128 | ecosystem: Environmental > Aquatic > Marine > Oceanic | place: Arctic Ocean: Canada Basin | collected...
AAATTTTACAAAAATACTCGCGCGCGAACCCTTCCTTTAAAAAACATTTCTACGCGCTAATAAAACGAGAATGGCCTCCTTCTCCTTCTCCTTCTCCGGCGGCGGTGGCGCTCGTCGCAGGGTGAGCTTTGAGAGCGATTTAGAGCGGCTGCTGCTCCGAGAAGAGGAAGAGGAAGAAGAAGAAGAAGAAAGAGAGAGAAAAGGAGGAGCGATACTTCCAGAGGAAGAAGAAGAGGAAGAAGAAGAAGAAGAAGAAGAAGAAGAGAGAGAAACAACTGCCCCGTTGCCATCTTCGCCGCCGCTCATCAAAGGGCAATATCGTCGACTGATTCCAAGAAAAGCATCATTATTTCTCGGCGTATCGCATGCTGATCAGAGACGAGAGGAAGAGCAAGAGGAGGAAGAACAAGAGGAAGAAGAAGAAGAAGAACGACGACGACGACAACAACAACAACAAAGAAGAGAAATGTGGGAAAGTTTAGATTACGCGAAGATTGACTCCAAGTGGTCTCGATTAAACTTTAAACAGACTAAAGCTGGTGTACTTACTCTAGAGCGATGGTCAAACTCGACATTTATTGGGATCATCGTAGGATCTGTGGCATTCGCGATGATGAGGTTGATCGATATTTTGTACACATGGCGCGTCGATACAGTTCTTACGAATGCAGCGTTTTCTTTCGTTGTTCGCGTCGTTTTCTTTTGTTTCGTGAGCGCATTGTTCTCTTTCACGAGCGCTTCATTAACTTTGATTGAACCAACGGCAGCTGGAGCGGGTGTTTCGTACGTCGTCGCCGAGCTTAATGGCGTCTCTTCTCCGAAAGCCATATCTTTGAAAAGTGGGATTGTCAAGATGATCGGGACAATATTTTCGGTATCGAGCGGCCTAGCGGTAGGCCCGGAAGGTCCGCTCGTACACATCGGTGCAATTATCGGCTCTGCTTTTGCCCGTGGTGCCTCTGGAAGACATCAGTGGAGAGTTATGGGAGACTCAGACTTTCGAGACATTGTGAGCGCGGGTGCGGCGGCAGGGCTCGCCAGCGCCTTCGGTTCTCCGATCGGCGGAGTATTGTTTTCGAGCGAAGAAGCGAGCTCTTTTTGGTCTCACGATACGACCAAAAGAGCCCTCCTGTGCTCGACGTTAGCCGTGTTTGTCTTAGCGGCTCTGAATGGATCGATTGGGAAACCGTTCGGACTACTTCAACTCGATTTTGCCGAGGAGGAGAAGCACTGGGAGCTCTTTGAGCTCGGACCTTTCCTCCTCCTCGGGATCTTATCAGGAATACTAGGTGCGATGGTCACCTTGGTAGTTTCTAAACTCGCGCGTTATCGTCTCAGTTCTAAGTTTGGGCGCGTTAGCGAAGCGACAGCAGTTACGTTCATGATCTGCTTGACGCAAATACTTCTATCGATATTACTCGGTCGATGTGTTCAATACGACGACGACGACGACGACGACCCCGCGAACACTCGCAAAACGTTTCCCAGGTCCATCAGAGTCGCGATGAGATGTGACGTTGGTAATCAAGAAAAATCATACAATGATTTGGCCAGTCTATTACTCGGGTCACGGGACGACAATTTAAAATACTTGCTTTCAGGAAGAGCAAAAGTCGCTACGTCTATTTTGATCTTAAGTTACTCATTCCTTTTTCAGCTCTTTGCTATCGTCTTCTCAGCAGAGTGCGCCTTACCGGCTGGATTGTTTTTACCAACTCTTACATGGGGCGCGATGTTAGGGAACATCTTTTCCAAGGTATCGGAGATACTTTTTAAAAGAAAGCTCTCCGGGGGAGCGTACGCGCTCGTTGGCGCCGCCGCGGCTTTGGCAGGAGTGTTTCGAGGCTCGATATCGCTCGTGGTCATTATCTTAGAAGGGACGGGCCAATTAAATTTTCTGCTCCCGTTACTTCTTTGCGTGTTCGTGGCCAATAAGTTCGCTTCCTTTATCTCACCGTCGTTCTATGAAAGTCAGCTGGGAAGAAGAAATATTCCGTATCTGCACGTAGAGGCACCGAAAGGAGCGTGCGTAAGTGAAACTGAGGAAACATTAACGGCCGGAGATATTTGTGCTGCTCCCGCCGTAACTTTCCAAGAAATTGAAAGCGTGGGTAATATCGAAGAAATTTTGAAGACGACGACTCATAACGGCTTCCCCATCGTAACAAATGTTGGGTACGGTGAAAAGCGTTTAATTGGTCTTATGCTTAGATCGCAATTGCTGACGTTACTCTCGCGGCGCGCCTTTATTGAAAACATAATCTTTTACGAACAAGAGGGCGACCAAGACCAAGAAAGCGCGATGTCGTCGTCGCCGCTGCGCCCAGGTTCGTCAAAGTCGCATCTTCTTGATGTCTCTACTTCCAGCGAGCTTCCGTCAGAATTAAGATTCAGATCCTTGCAGCAACGCGAAGCGTTTGAGAACCTGGAAATCGCCATGCGGACATTTCATCAAAGAAAACTGTTCACCGAGCGCTTCGCGCTTGGCGTAAAATATATCGAATCCATCGGCTTATCTGAAAATGAAAAGAAGTCGCACGTCATTTTGAGCGATTTCATGATGTTATCGCCAATAAGCGTGACAGAGCAAAAGAGCGTGGAGCGAGTTTGGGAGATATTCCGCCAATTGGGCTTACGTCACTTGTGCGTAGTCGATTCCAAGAACATCATCAAAGGCATGATTACGAGGGAGGATCTTTACAAACTTCAACACTGAGAAGTTACTTTAACGAAAGAAAAACACATACAAACACTTATTCATCTAGGTAATCCAATGCGTCTATCTTGTCATTAAATCGCTTTTTCATCGTAGCTAAAATCTTCAATCAACTTATCCAAATCGCTTCGAATGTCCCCGACTACTGAGCTCGACATTCGATCGTGAAATAAAACGCCGTCTAAATGGTCGTACTCGTGCTGAAAGACTCGAGCTTCGAAACCTTCTAGAGTCATTTTGAACTTGTTTCCTTCGACATCCTGCGCTTCAATCTTGACGCCCATCGGTCTCTGTATTGGTATTTAAAGCAAATATAATACAATTAAAAAAAGAGGAACCAGGGGGTGAGCTTCAATGAAAGAGATGTTGAAATGAACAAACGAAGAAGTTGTTCAAGAATGAAAAGAAAAGCCTCGCGTATTAGCTCACATTTCTCCGCACAGCTTCTCGATTAAAAGAAACTCGGATTAGCGTATATTTATGTTTTGATCGCTCATCGGCCGTTTTCGTTTTCCACACTCCCTCGCGAACACGAACGCGAACGCGAAGAGAAAGAAGGGTGATTGATACAAAGGAAAAGAGAAAAGACGAAACCACTATAAGACGCACCTCAACTTCCGCGTAAATCTTTGGAAAGGATAAGCATCCTTCCTCGAAGAAATCTTTCTGTTTGCTGAATTTGCTAATCTTTGGGTTCACCAAAACGACTTCTTTTCCTTCGCCCGGCGCTCCGGCTTCGTTGTACACCATGAGACGATAATTCACGCCCACTTGTGGTGCGGCTAACCCACACCCGACGGTTTCGTACATGATTTTGAACATTTCTTTCGAGAGCTCTTTTAAATTGTCGTCAAATACCGTCACCGGCTCATTCTCGGCTCGTAAACACTTTGAAGGGTAGAGTTTGATGGAAAGCGGTAAAGTAAACTTCACCGGTTCCGCTGGTTTCGCATCTCTCCGAATGTCGTCCATCTCGCTGTTGAAGAGCATGCCTTTTCGAGCGTTTGCGACAACTTTTGATGATCTCCTAATGTTGCTGTTGTTGTTGTTGTTATTGTTGTTGTTCTGATTGGTCTTGTTGTTCACAAGAGGAGGAGGAGCAGCAGGAGAAGAAGAAGAAGAAGAAGAAGTTGTTGACGACGACGACGACGACGACGAAGAGAATGCGACTGTTCGGACCGACGTCTTGCTTCTCCCTCGACAGGAAGGAGACGTCCTTGAGGATGTCGACGCGGACGTGGTAGTAGACGCGTACGAAGTAGACGCTCTCCTCGCCGCACAAACGAACGCGAGATTACTCGTGCACGCGCGCATCTTGTGTTGTGTTGTTATACACGGACGACTCTCTTCTTTCGTATCTGTCGTTGGATTGAATTATATTTTTTAACTAAAAAGAGGAGGAGTCTCCGAGGAGACAAATCGGCTTCTTCACTAAAAGAAATAAAAATTTTAGCGAAACAAAAAGAGCGCGCGAAAAGAAACACACACACACACAAACATGTTTTCTCTTTCCGCATCCTCCTTTGTTGGAACTTCCGTTTCGGCTTCGTTCAAAGGTACGCGCGATGCGTTCGTCGCAAAAGGCGCTCGAGAGTGCTTTTCCGAGCGCGGCGATTTTTATTTTTGTTTTAGTCGCGTAAAAAATGAGTCGCTTAAAGCGGCGACGACACTTGACTGCGGAGGGAACCTCTGACCTGAATTTCGAGGAAAATTACGCGCGCTGTTTTCGTGCACTCGCGAACATCGAGGGACGATAGGAACGACGTGCGCTCGAACGTTAGTATTTTTCTGTTCGAATTACGGTCCGAGTGTCTCTGGAGCTTTTAACGACGTCTTGAATACGCGGTCGCGCGTAATGTGCATTCCTCAGGAAAAAACCTACATGGGGGATAAAAACCTCCTTTATCCACTTCTCCTTTCTCCTATTAACTCTCTCTCGTTTGTCGTTGTCTTCTTCTTCTTCTTCTTCTCTGTCGCTAACTTCTTCTTCTTCTTCCGTTATGATGTAATACAGGTCGACAACAACAACAACAGCAACCGCAACAGCGTGGTGCGTTACAAATCCGCGCTGCGCGTGTAGCTGGCGTTGAAATCCCAAACAACAAAAGAGCCGAGACGGCGTTGACGTACATTTTTGGCATAGGAAACACCACCGCGAAGGCTGTTATGGCAGCGACTGGATTAGAGAACAAAAGAGTGCGCGAGTTATCCGAAGAAGAATTAACTATTTTGCGTGAAGAAGTCGATAAGTACAAAAACGAAGGACAGTTGAGATCGTTGATTTCCTTGAACATCAAGAGATTAAAAGAGATTCAGTGCTATCGCGGGAAGAGACACATCGCCAATTTGCCGGTCAGAGGTCAACGATCAAAGACGAACGCGAGAACGAGAAAGGGTAGATCGAAAACCGTTGCGGGCAAGAAGAAATAATTCTGATGGCGTGAACTTTTTATAAATCTTCGATTGAGAATAGAGAAGAGGATTTATTTATAGATACGACGACGACGTCCAAAGGAGGACTCGTCTTTTAGCCGAATTTGTTACACATTATTCTTTAGATATTTTTACATTTGAACTACGTCTTCACGACATCTCTTTTCGCTCGAAATCTCTGTAAGCGTCTTTCATCAAGTCGAAGACTTTATCCGCGATAAAACGCTGTGAAGCGCCGCCTCCTTTTTGAGCGACTTTATCGGGATGGATGATGACTAAGGCTCTGTGATACGACTTTTTCACCTTGATCGGTTCCATTAAATCCATCATCGAAGGGACTTTATACGCGTGATCTTCCCAAAGAACTTCGCTGAGATTTGCGAGCATCGTGCGAACATTGCCACCGTATTTTTTACCCCACTCATCGATATCAGTTCCTATGAGATCTTGCAACGTCTGTCGTTCTGCTCTTTCCTCCATGGCTTGTCGTTCGCGAGCGCGTTTCTCTTCGAGCGCCTGCTCAATCCGAACACGATTGCGTTCGTGTCTCTGCTTTCGCAATTGCGCGCGCTGCTCCGTGTCACCGTCTTGTTCGTCGTCTGATTCGGGATTATATTCAAACGCGCCTTGATCTTTTATCGCCGAGCTACCACTTGGGCCACCACTACCAACTGACGCTCCGAAAAAGTCATCGGCTACCGGAGAAGGAGCGCTGTTCGATTTCGGCGCGTTACTACTATTGAACATCGACTCTAAGTCGATGTGACTATTTGAGGTGCTACTATTAACGCTACGTGCTCCAGCCGAGCCAAAAAACGCGTCCATATCTGAAGAAGGAAGGTCATCTTGACTCTTCTCCTCCTCCTCCTTCTGATTGTTCTTATCTCTCTCGTCCGTATTTTTACTGTTTGTTGTTTTTGTTTTCGTTTCCTTCACCGTTATTTTCACTGTAGACTCGGACTTTTGTGCTAGTATTATCTCTTCGTTTACAATCTTCGACGAATCAACTTTTTTACCGAACTCTGTTGTTTCATTTTGCTTCGATGCGACTCGTGTTTCGCTTCGACCATCCTTTGAGGGTGCCCGTTTCAAACTTGGCGCAGAGTCTTCCAGAGGCGCCCGCGGAAAATGAACAACCTGTGGACCCACCGCGCGACGAATTCCAGCCTTGAAAAATCCAGCCACAGAATCAATCCCTGTTTTCAAAGAATCTAAGTTCACCGAGGATGCTAATTTCGGAGCGTGCTGTTGCGGCTGCACACGAGACGACGGTGGCGATGAAGCCAACGTCGCGGCACTTTTTTCAAAGTTTGCCCTTCTGTCCACACCATCGTCGCCGTTATTCCTCGCTGGTTTTCTATTACTATCGGTGGTCATATCATTACTATTTCTCTTCATTTCGCTACTTCGATAATGTTGGTTCTGTTGTTCCCGTGCTCTTTCCTTGTCTCCTTGTTGATGTCTCAGCACGGGTTCGCCGTGATGCGTAGGTTGAGTCTCTGTCGTCGTCTCCGTCTTCCCGCGAGCCGCTCGAACCGGCGAAGAACTTTGCGCGTCGCTGTTTATACCGAACAAATCATCTACGGAGCTATTTGTCGTTGCAGATGCCGATGATGGTGGTACCGGAGTGCTCGCGAAAGCGGCGAGCTCGTCAAAAAAACTATCGTTTTGATGAACACCATTTTTCGTTTTACTCGCTTCTTTTGTTTCTGTTTGTGTTTGCGTCGAAAAGAACGCGTCGAGATCGTCCGCCTGCATCGTCGAGGACGAAGAAGCAGGGAAACCATCGAGACCGTTGCCATTGTTGTTGTTGTTGTTGTTGTTGTTGTGAACCTTGCCTCCTCCTCTTCCTCTTCCCCCGTCGGCAGCCGAAGAGTTCATCAGCGGGGACGACGACGGAGAAGAGGATTTCTGTTTCATATCTCTCATGCTCGTTTGCTTCCTCGTCTGCGCGAGTAAGTTATCTGTGGAGAACAGATTGTCCATTAAGTTACCACCGTTGCGTTTACCGCCATCATCGCCACCACCACCGACCCGGGGAGGCCCGCTCATCTTATATCCTCCTTCTTCTACCTCGCGTGTTGAGTTTTATTTTTCTGACGTTTTATCGGTGGTATTTTGTTTAGAAAAGAGAAAAGACCCGAAAGTCCGAAGAAGTAGACATCATGGACATGGTAGAGAAAGAAAATGCAAAAAAGAAGTAAATTTACGTGTGCTCTCCTTTGAACTTGCATTCACACGTGTTAATATTAAATACGTTTGCTGCGCGTAGCAATACAAAGGAGTAGAAATCGTCTCCCGAAGTGTCTATTTGAAGAAAGCTTCGTAGAAGTTTTGCGCGGCTGAACGTCCGATTCTCCTCTCCTTCGGTTGGATTTGTGCAATCAAATCGACGCATCGACTCTCGTCCCAATTCAATCGATTGAACGTTTCATACAAGGATATCGGTGTTGGGTAGAGATTCACAATTGCTTCCGCTGAGTCCGGACCCATTCCTTTCACCTGAGCGAGCATTACTCCCCACGTATTTTGTACCGTGCTTTCGCTCGCCACAAAATTTTTCATATTTTCATGAAACGCGTTGAACGTAGGAAGACAGTTGGCGAAGTAAGCTCGCGGCGCGGCTTTGTCTCTTCCTACTCTCGGGTTGTACAAATCTTGTATGGATCTCGTGAGGTCGACGTAAAGTTTCTTCGTTTTTTCCAGCGATTCCGTTCGAAGCATGTATATATCATCGTGAATGTCTGTTTCAATCAACGCAGATTTGACTGCCAATTTCTGGCGTTCTTCCAGGTGAAAGTCGCGCTCGATATTTCCTTCGACTAAATACATCACCTTCTCTAAACCGCACTTATCTAAGCGATACTTTTGACGAATGTATCGACCTGACGTGATTGAACCGCTTAAATCTGCCACGGATTTTCTTTCCAGAATATAATCGAGGCAAAAGCGCTCTTTGCTTTTTCTATCTTCGGCAACCCAAAGTGCATCTCCAATCGTAATGAAGCACTGCTCAGCGCGAAGATTCACGTTTTCAAAATACTTCACTAAATGCTCTGGTCTGAAATCTTTATCGTACTGCTCGCGGTTATCAAACAAAAAAACTACGTCGTACACGTCTTGAAACTTTTCGCCCGGTTGCAAAGGCGGTAAACGCACCTCGAGCTCAGCCGCGCTATTCCAGTCGTTTTCCTCGGCGGCGATGCCATGCCAATTTCGTACAACGTTTTTACTATTGATCTTCTTCTTCGTTACCGTTTTAGTATCCTCGTTTTCATCGTTGTTCTTGCTAATTTTTGCATCAAACTGTCGTTCACGCGACGCGTCGCCGTTAAAACAGTCCTCATCGCTATCTGAAAGAAGCGACACTACGTTAATTTTCTGATTTCCTCGCTCTTGAGATTGTTTCGCCGCTAAATTCATTGATGGATTGTTCGTGTTGTCCGTGTTGATGAGACCACAGCTACAATCGCCGTGTATTTCAGCCTCGCGGTGACATTTCTCCGCAACAATCGTGCCTTCGTCCGTTAAGCGAATAATCATCGGGTTACTCCACGTAAAAACCATCGGTGCTTCGTGACCGGTCGGTGCGTTTTTCAGGTATTTGTTGAAGCAACTCCATCCGGAATATTGACTAGACATATCCCTTCCTTGATAAGATGCTTGCTCTCTCGAAAAAGCCTCTACTCTTGGTCGTATCGACATGTTCGATAAACCAGATGCATCGGTAGCGTTGATCAGTTCGTCTTTCGTGCATTGCTTTTTGCCTTCCAGCATGAGTTTATGCAACGTCGCCAAAAGCGCAAAAGGAGCTGTCTTGTATTTCGGGTGCCACTTTTTAGACGAAGCCGTCTTTCTCTGTTTCTGTTGCAGCATTGATTGACTCGGTTGCTCCTGACTGAAAGCCCTTCGTAACTCTAATTGTTCTTCAACGTCTCCTATATCTCTTCCTCTCCCCCACCCATCTTCTTTTCGTCCGCGCTTATTGTTGTCGTTTATGTTCTTCATCGTGGTCTTGGTGGTCGTCGTGCCCACATTTTTCTTCGCTCTCTCTTGTTTCCTTTTTATTTTCTCGCGCTCTTTGACCAGCTGCAAAAGGCGCTCTTTCTCCAACTCTTTCTCTTTGCTCTGCGAGGGAGGATACAAACGGAAAAATGTTTCGAAATACTTCAAAAGTTTGGGACCAACGCCGGTTAAACCGTTCGCGGTTTCGCAATCTTTTATTTGTATTTCGCACTTGCGAATGGATTCTTGCACTTTTCCCACCACCGAGTGCTGGTGCGAATTGTTGTTGCTGTTGCCTTTGTTGTTTGTGTTAATCTTCATCGTCTGCTCTCGCAACTCGGCGAAAAAGTAATAGAGTTTCACGTTTCCTTCGCACTTTGGTCGTTTAAGCGCCGGCAAGGAGAGGTAAAACTCAGCCTCTTTCTCTTCGTTCGTCGTTTTCATCATCGCGCTTTCTTCTTCTTCGTCGTCGTGGTGTTTTTGAAAACATGAAAAGCACTTCTCGTGCGCGACGCGCGCGCACTCCTCAATCTGCGCTTGTTTCAACCACATTATGAAAACGACAATACCCTCGCGCTGAGTGAGCTCGTGCGTATATTGCTATTCTCGCATTCACTGAGAGAGAGAGAGCGAGAGAGAGATCTTCTCCGCGCGCGGGGTCGCACAGGGTGTGTGTGATGGTGTTTTTTGGTGCGTCTCGAACGACCGTCACCTAAAAAGTGCCGATGTCAACCTGTAAAAATCGAAGTCTCAAAAACAAAAAAATAAATCACAACACAAAAAACAGTCACCACCACCACCACCACCACCAACAACAAATGTCCAACTCTCCCGGCGAATGGTACGCTTCTTTACCTCCCATCTGTAAAGCCTGGGGTACGGCCTGCGTGTTGATCACGTTCGGAACTCAGTTTGGTTTACCGTTACCGGTCAATCTGTATTTAGATTACAAACTGATTTGGGAAAAGTTTCAAATTTGGAGACTGATTGGGAACTTCTGTTTTATCGGCGGGTTTGGCTTCCCGTTCGTCTTTCGAACGTTAATGATTGCCAGATATGGAGTCCACTTGGAACAGAAGACGTTCGAGAACAGAACTTCGGATTTTGTGTGGATGCTAATGATAAACATGATGATTTTATTGCCTTTGAAATTCATCGTGCCTTCGGTGTCGCAACCATTTTACTCTTCGTCGCTGATATTCGCCATGTTGTACTTGTGGTCCAGAGAAAATCCGACGCAAAACACGTCCATCATGGGTATGATTCGCATGCCTGCATTTTATTTACCGTGGGGGATGATGGCGTTGACCGTGTTGATGGGAGGCGACCCTGTGCCGGATTTTCTCGGCGTGCTCTCCGGGCACGTGTATTACTTTTTCTCCGTGTTGTATCCTCGCCAAAGCGGCGTGCACTTTCTCAAGACGCCGCAGTGGGTCGAAGCAGCGGTGGGAAGTGTTTTTGGGAACCCAGTCATTCGCGCGGCGATTAACATAGCACAACCGAACGAGGCGCGACGGTTCGTCGGGAGAGGTCGAAGATTAGCAGATTAGTTCTATCTATCATCTAAATACATACTGGGTACCTGGTACACTTAAAAAATAGCTCTATCAAATTTACACACAATTTTGTTTTACACAACATTTCGCCGTTCACGCGCGCGGACGGCACGAGAACGAACGTCGCGGTCGTGCCGTTTCTCCTCTTCTAATTGTTCTCTAATCATCTCGCTAAAAGCTATGTTTACGAGCTCCGCATCCTCGTTACCAAACTCTTTTAAAGCCAACGCGATCGACTCTGCGGTGGACAGAGCGTCTCGAAACGGTTGCTTACGAATTGGCTTGTACATGCTCTCATTCTCGATATTCTGTAGCGAGATAGAAGGTAAATCTTTCAACCATGGGATTCGGTTGTACATTCGCCTCGCTTTATACCAGGTGCTATCGAGAACAACCATATGCGTTTTCTTCTTGTTTAAGTTTCGGTTCTTATATTCTTTAATCGATATCGCGTCTTCGCTCGGCCACAAGACAACCATTTCGTACTCTTCGTACCCTTCGTCACCGTCAAATTCTTCCGTCACCGCCGTAGAGGCGCTCAGAGGAACTTCTAGTTTTGGGACAGTTAACGCGTTTGGCCACGAGCAGTCGCGCCAGACGACGTCGCAGTTTTCTACGATGTTCCTTGCAATGTGGGCCGAGCCGAGTTTTCTTCTGAACTCATCTCTATCCTGCAAAATAGAAACGTGTAAGCCGTCCTTAAGAACGAGCTTTTCTTTCGACCGCGTCTTTTCCAACAAAACTCTTTCGCACAGTTTGCATATGCACAGATTCTCCCTCCTAAAACACGAATAACACATCGTTCTGTGTTCTTCTTTCTCTTCTTCTCTTACATGCATTTTGAGCTCTGAATTTGCCGCCGTCGTTATTTTCTTTCGCCGAATGTATGATGTTTGTGTCTGCGTCGTCGTCGTCGTCTTCGTCGTCGATGACAACATCGCAGTAATACTTAAATCTCGTTCTAGTTTCTCTCTCTCTCTCTTTCAGTGTCTGTCGTCTTCTTATTCACAAACCACCAACAGAAATGGACATTTTTTTTTTCCACGACACATCTTTCGCTCTCGCTTGTTTAATAAAATAGTCCAGTCGGCCAGAAGTCCACTTTTCTTCAGAATTCGCCAAAAACTCTCGGCACAACAAAAGCAATCTTCTCGAACACCAACCGCGTTGTGGTTGTGCATGCTTTTGCGGACTGTGACGCGCTGTTGTTCGCCCTTTTTGAATAATACTCGATTCGCGCCTTTCAAAAGCAGTAAGAGAACGCCAGCACGAAGAAGTGCGACGACGTGTGCTTTTTTTCCTTCTTCTTCGTTGTTCACTAATCTTACCACTACCACAACAACTGCTAGTGCTACTGCGCGCGGATTCCAGGATCACTTTGCGAAAAGAAGCAACAGAGCGAGTAGTAATCGAACGCTATTAACGCTACTGCAGTCACCGAACGGCGGCCGATTTACAACACGAAGAAAAAAACATACGGCTGCGATATCGAGCACGTTCGTAGTATATGCTGGTACAACAAATACCACCATCGATATTAACGAAAACAACAACAACAACAACAACAACAAGAACGAGGATAAAAACATGATTGTGCATCCAGATCGTGTAATGCTCATCAACGACCAGCCGATTCTCCGGGAAGGAAACGGGCCTATCGTCTACTGGATGAGTCGAGACCAACGCGTGAACGATAACTGGGCGATGTTATACGCCATTGAGTTAGCGAACAAAGAGAAGAAACCACTTGTTGTTGTGTTCAACGTGGTCACAAAATTTCTCGGCGCCGGCGCTCGACAGTTTGGGTTTATGCTCAGAGGTCTGCGCGAAGTCGAGAGCGCGTTGGAAGAACGGGATATTCCGTTCAAGTTGTTACATGGAGGAGACGAGCCAAACGCGGAGATTGAAAAGTTTTGCAATGAAGTCAACGCGAGCGTGGTGGTGACGGACTTCTCTCCTCTGCGATTAGGTTTGAAGTGGCGCGACGATTTCGCGAAAGAAACGAAGCGTTCGGTAAGAGTCGTGGACGCGCACAACATAGTGCCGTGCTGGGTGGCCTCTCCGAAACTTGAAGTTGGCGCTCGAACTTTGCGCGGCAAGCTTGCGAAATTATACGGCGATTTTATGGTTCCATTTCCTGATAATTTCCCGAACGTTGAAAACAAAGATGCCGAGTTACACGCGAAAATCAAAAGCGTGAAAACGGATTGGGACGACGTTTTAGGACAAGCGTTGGAACGCGGGAAAGATGTTCCCGAGGTGACTTGGGCCGTTCCCGGAGAAAAAGCTGCGATGGCTGTTTTGGATAACTTTTTAACCAAGCGCATGAGTCTGTACGGCTTGAGAAACGATCCAGCAAAGCCTCAAGCGCTGTCCGGGCTCTCCCCGTACTTGCACTTTGGACAAATTTCCGGACAAAGGTGCGCTATGAAAGCGCTCGAGGCGAAGAAGGGATCGAATGGCAAAGCGGTGGACGTTTTCTTTGAAGAACTCGTCGTCCGACGCGAACTTGCGGATAACTTTTGCTATTATTCTCCCGAGTACGACACGATTGAGGGTCAAAAATACGACTGGGCGAAAGATACTTTACGAATGCACGCGGGAGATAAAAGGGAATATACGTACACGTACGAAGAATTTGAGCAAGCCAAAACGCACGACAATTTATGGAATGCTGCGCAACGCGAGCTCGTGTACGGTGGCAAAATGCATGGATTTATGCGCATGTATTGGGCAAAGAAAATACTGGAATGGTCCGATACTCCCGAAAACGCTTTGAAATACGCCATCGCTTTGAACGATCGTTGGTCGCTCGATGGAAGAGATCCGAGCGGTTACGTCGGATGCATGTGGTCCATCGTCGGCGTGCACGATCAAGGGTGGAAAGAGCGAGAGATATTCGGGAAAATTCGGTACATGGCTTACAGCGGCTGCGAGAAGAAATTTAAAATCCCCGAATACATCAAAAGAGTCGATGCGCTCGTCGAAGCAGTTCAGAAATGTGAAGTTTCCTATAAGTCTAATCCTGGAGCGTGGGAGATCGGAAGGGACGACGTGTTGCCGAAAGTCGCGAAGAGCGATAACGACGACGACGACGAGAGGAAGAGCAAGAAGCAAAAGAAATAAACCTGCATGAAACGAGAGAGTTGCCGATTTCTTAAATAGATTTCTTGTAAAAATACACACACAACATTTGAAGCACACATAAGTAATAAATTAATAAAAGCACATGGTTTGTTTATGTGGGTACGGGAGCTCCTTCGACACTACCCTGTTCCTCCTCTTCTCCCTTAGGTTGCACGGCTTCGTCTATTTCTTCGTCTCGAATAGGTGGCGGCGATCTACCTTTTGCGACATCATAGCCTTTTCGTCGATCTCTTGGCACGGGACCAACGCTAATCAAGCTAAACGTTTGATTCAACACGGAAACTTTCGTACTCGTTAACATTCTGTTCATTAAGCACGCCGCTGATAGTCGTTTTGTGAAACCATCAAATTTGTCCCCAGGCTCCATGTCTACGTCTTGCATGCGAACATCGAAAGCGTTATCGACTAAAGTTAACATGGCATCTCCATAAACGACCGAGCACGGTCCGTTTCCTCGCAAATCGCCGACGCGAACAATGGTGTATGTCCATTTAACTTCCAACGGATTACCTTTCGGCGCCGTCGCTTTGATCAATTCCTCGGCGTCTGACCACCTATCTAATATAGCGCCTCCTCGAAATACTTTTCTATTCATCATTTTGTAAGGATCTTGATCTCGTCGATCGATGCCAATGTGAGACAAGCCCACGACGCGCTTCAACTTTGGGAGCTTATTATCTTTGATCAACGAGATGACGTTTTCAGTCGATTTCAACATCTTCGGCGCAAACTCATCCGCGATAATCACCGCCGTCACGTTTGGAAGAGCTTTCTGAAACTCTTTCGATTCGTCGCTCACAACTTCCACGTATTCGATTTCGTTCATCGCGTCGATGACTTTTTCATTCGGATACACCAACTCCTTCGCCATGGCATCGAGTGGGTTTTTGATCCCCTCAAACTTTTGCGCTGGAAATACGGAAACAACACGAGCGCCTTGTGACTTTTCATTCATAGATAACTGTTCGGCGCTGCACTGCGCCGTTCGATCTAAACATCCTAAAACTAAAACAACGTCTCTTTTCGTGTCTATACCGACGGTGGTAACGCACGCACCCTTTCGCCCTCTGAACGTCCTCGTCGTTTTTGAAACCTTCGTCTTCGTTCGTGCAAAACTTGTTTGTTTTCTTCCCCTAACGCTCGATGCTGGTGATAAAGAGTTCATGGTGCCGGAAGAGTAATGGGGTAAAGACGACGATAACTTGAAAAGATGACGAGAAACACAACCCCGTCAAGACACGATTGTCTTTCTTTCTCTTCTTTTCTCGTCGTCGTCGTCAGTTGTCGAGCGAAGAGAGAGAGAGAGCGCAGAAGAGCAGAGAGAATGCAGCAGGACAGGAGAGAAGAAGAAAAGATTTTTACGAACGAAATCTGAATTCCACCTTTCTGCCTTTCTCCACCGCGAATTCCATGAAAACAGTTTTAGACGACAAACACACGTCACAGAAAAATTTCTCTCATCGAATCGCATCATCAAAACATTATGTCTCTATCCCTCGCGTCCTGGTACGTTCGTTCTCTCGTGATTGTTGTTGCTTCACATCGCAGTATCGCGTATCATTTTCTTATAACCATCATCGATGATTATTATTATATGATTATAACCACCATATCGTAAACTAACCACTCAGATTATGTCGACGATTATTCATTCATGCACGTGCTAAAATAAATAAACAAACAGGAGTCAGAGTGCTGCCTCGTCGCTTCAAAACAAGAAGAGGGCGACTGCCACGCTTCGTCGTAACACCGTGACAACGTCCGCGACTGCTTTCAAGGAGAGAAAAGAAAGCGCTGCTGTCGTGGAGACGGCAAAAACAGCAAAAAAGACGACAAAGACTTCGTTTAAAGAGAAAAAAGAAAGCGCTGCTACTGCTACTTCGAAGACTTCTACTCAATCTGCGAAGAAAAAAACGTCCGTGATAACGACGACGACAAACGCGAAGAAGAAAGCAACCGCAGCAACTTCTTCAAAAGCTACCACCACCAGCGCAAACATCGAGTTTGAAGTTCCGAACCAGTATGGATACTTTCCATCTGTAATCGAAAAAGCAAAAGTGAAGAGAGAGCAAAATGCATCTGGTTTCGACAAGGACGTGTACATGTCCAAAGCGGAACAAACAGAACGGTTTTCGAAGCTGTGTGCGGCTCATCCGGAATTGAAAAAGTGTCAAGATGATTATCAATCACCGTTACGAATGAAACCGAGCACGACGTCCACTATCAACGGTTCCGTCATTCGATCCGATGGGATCATTTTAATCCCGGGTAATAAGGAAGATCTCATCACGTGGGTGTTAGATCCGGCCATGTCGGCGGATACGATTGGTATCTTGTTGCCGACGCTGTTTGTGATTCTCGGCGCGCAACTCAAGAAAGCAGCAAACGTGCCGGAATGGGTTTCAGGGGGTGTAGGGATAACGACGAAGATCATTGCGACGTGCTTGATTGCGTTGTATTGGATTCCAAGCTTTATGAATGAATAATATTCTACTACTACATTTATATCTAATTTTCCTTCTTCATCGTACTATCGTTGTTGCTACTCCTACTATTATTCGCGAACTCGTTCTTGCTTTTTGTGATCATTCTACCATCTGCATCCTGCTGTTCACGATTCTTTTGGTCTCTTTCGTCTTCTCGAACGCCACGCACGATAAAGAGCGCCGCCTCCATAAACAGGCAGCATATTGCACCCACCGTCCCGCACACGAAATGTATTTCCCATCCAAATTCTGGGAACACGTGCGCGCCGGCGATGAAACCTCCTACGAAACACGCCGCCATGAGCGTCATCACGTGCACTGCCATTCCTAAATCATTCCTAATCACATATCCTATCGAAGAAGTTCTTCGTTCTCGAGCGCTCTTCTCTGAAATACCTGTCGCCTTCGTCACGTCCGCAACCATCGCTTCGTATTTTTCCTCCTCGAGTCTTTCGCGAATGCGGTCCAACTTTCTCGCAAACTCTGGCGTTTTCGGCGCGCGTTTCTTTGGCGCCTTGAAAATAACCTCAGATCCACGCAGCAGATTGTGAATCATATACTCCTCTTTCTCTCCTTTCGATTCTCTTTTAGCAGCGATTTGAACGCATAACGAGCTCAAAGCTTTGATAAACTCGTAAGGAATTACCGTTGCGTGTTCATACAGTTTACACTTTTCAACAACTTCAAGAACTTGTCTTTGCTTCTCTTTCTCTTCTTCTTTATCGGTTGAACTGTCGTAACAATCATCTGACGAGGAAGCAACGAGGTGCATGGCTCGTTGAAGACGTTCCGTGGTTCTGAACCCGTCCATGATCAGAGAAAAGAGAGAGACAAGAGAGAGAGAGAGAGTCAAAGAGAGAGATGTCAACTTTGTGAATTGTAGAGAGTAAATTGTTTCATTACAAAGACAGAAAAGAATTCTATTGAATTTTTTCCTGAGCTCACTTCGCTCACTTCGCGTCGAGGCATGCACTCTACCACGAGGGTCTACATGATGTGCGACGCATATGCACTATCTTCCTCCTCGTCGCCGCGGCACTCGTTTCCTTCTTCTTATTCAGTCGAGAATTTTCGTCGTCGTCGTCTTCTTTCACCGATTTTGAGAAATAACAATAACAATAATAATAAGAGCGACTGTTGGAGCGGTAAAAGAATTGCGACGACGACGACGAGAGCGACGAGAACGACAACACCGAAAGTACCATCATCACCGTCTCTATTAGGTGTTGGTAGAGGAAAAAGAAGAAAAGGAACACGAGTAGCAGCGATGAATATCGCTTCCGAAAGGAGAAATACAGCAACAACATCGTCAGAATCAACAACAACAACGACTTCTACGGTAAGAAACCTACGAAGAACGAGTAGAAGAAGAAGAAATAGCCAACGGCACGAGTTTGTGCCGCTCGGCACGATGGCGGGAAGAGGAAAGCCGGAAAAGTTTGCGACCATAAAAGTTCGAGTTTTCAACAGCGACAACCCGGGAGGAATGGATGCAGACCAACAGGCACCGTCGTCGCTATCATCGACGGCGACGCGGTTAGGCAGAGCCCTCGGCGGTATATTCAAATCAGCGTCGAAACGGGTAAAGCGAAACTTCAACAGAATACCAATAGCACTCATCGCACTTTTAGTCGGCATCGCCTTGACGGCGTTCTTTCCGCATCCGGAATCGCCTGGAGACGCTTTCATCACGTTTACGATTGTAACGTTGGGTGAGTTTTTGAGTTCTATTTTATACAGCGAAAAGAATCAAGGAGGCTTTTTACGTTGGGCAAAGTACGGAGAATCCGTTCCGATACTCCTCAACGCGTTCAAAATTGGCGTTTTCTACGGGTTGTTTATCGACGCGTTTAAAGTTGGAAGTTAGAGAAAGTATAACCGTGCTACTGGTATGTTGATATTAAAAATCGTATTTTGGATTTGTGAGTAACTCTTCGTTTGAAATTTCGACGTAACCTCCGCTCGAAAACCGCGCTTCGTCATCTGAAAGCGCCGCGTTTACAACGGCTTTGGCGACACGCTCTACTCTCACCGGCGAGTTTTCCATCCCAAATTTTCCAAGTCGTTTCATCACCATCGTTACTGGATCCATCAACATCCAAAGCGGTAAGTTCAAATTCTCCCCCACTCTTTTCGTTCCCGAAACACCTCCTGGTTTCACAACCACCGCGAGCGGCGGCGGCGATGCGCTATTACTATTACTATCATTACTTCTCGCTTTCGTATGATCATTATTTCCACCGCGCACAAACTCATTCTTTGCAAAATTTTCCACCGCCATCTTTCCTTCAATGTACGGCTTCGCTCCCGGAACGAGCGCACCGGCGACCCCTAACGAGGCGCCTACTGCAACGAATCGGTTCAACCCGTGTACCTTTTGCGCTGTTTTTGCGGGAATTATGTTCGTGTCTGCGTTTCCTTTATAACAATCCTCTTTCGATATACCAAAAGGCAACACACCAATAGAGGTTACTATGCAGCTCGCGCCTTGTAAGTGTTCGGCGTACGTATCTGGTTTCGTGCTGTCCGCGGCGACCCATTTGATTTTATCTGTCCATGATGACGACGACGATTTTCCGTTTTTACCTTCCTCGTTGGGAGGCGGTACGCCTGAACGCGATATTGCAGTGAGTTCAACCGTGCCTCTTCTCACAAACTCTTTCGCGATGGCTTGACCGACGTATCCATTCGCGCCGAATAAGACGACGAGTTTTCTTTTCCCACTCATGAGTGATGAAGGGGTGTGTTGTGCGTTGTGAGGCAACCTCAAACGAACGGGAGTTTGACGCAACGAGATTTTCAAGATTAATTATTTGTGTGGCGAAAAAAAAAACTCCTTCACACATATCATATCTTTTACGAATGATTTCTCTCGCGAGCGCATCATCGATGACATCTATAAAAGTAATATCATCATCAGGTGATAATGCTACGCATAACGTCAGTCATCGAAGTATACCGTCCTCGAGGAATAGGTGCGCTCCTCGCGCTTTTTCAAAGCGAAATGTCGGGGTCGTCGAGTTAGGGGATTGTTGTAAAAGTGGTGGAAGTGATAGATTGAGATGTAGCAGAAGTAGTAGTATACGTAACAGTCAAAGATGGACGAGCGGACGAGTGGTAAAGTGCAAAGCATCGTTAGCCCTCACAGACGTGTTATTCACGACTGGTACGGTCATGGTGATGCCGTTCTATGCGCTCATGATTTCTAAGCCAAACAGTCGAGTGACTCGAAATTTGATGGAGAGTAAACTCCTGTGGTTGATTTTAGGGGTTTTATATATCGTCGCGGCATATTTGAGTTTGAACAGCGAAGATGTCGTTCGAGCCATACTCAACGCGTTTACTCAACAACAATGTGGTAATACCGCTGTCTCTGCCGCTGCCGCGGCAGGGGCCAGTGCCGAGCCTTTCATCTCGCGATGTTTAACGCTCTTTTCAAATTTCATGTCGACTCCGGAAACCGCGTGCGCGTCATGGCTGCACTTGATTTCTTTAGACGTATTTTTAGCGAGAGGCGTTTTCTTAGACGCCATGGAATGGGGAACGCCGTGTAGACACTCGGTACTGTTGTGTTGCATGTTTGGCCCGCTGGGTGTGCTGGCGCACGCGTTTACTAGATATGCTCACAGAACAATCGATTCGATGTTTGCGTGAAAAGTGTAGCAACGCTTTGCCTAAATGTATGATAGTAATTACAACCACTCGCTTACTCACTTATTTTTCAAACTACTCTCATTTCTTTGTCAATTTCGGAGAAACTTTTACCTTTCGTCTCGATGATGTACTTGTGCGTTAACGCGGCAGAAATGAAACACACAGCAGCAAAGAAGGACCATACTAAAGAAATCCCAACTTTTTCAACTACCGGTAGGAAGCCTTGCCCGATGCAGAAGTTGAAGCACCAGTGCGACAGAAACGCAAAGGACATCGCTTTCCCTCGGACCCTTTCCGAATTCAACTCGCCGGCGAGAAGTCCGGGAATTGGGCCTACGCCAACTCCAAAGGCGAAGATGTAGAGTAAAGTTCCAAACAAAGATACGTAAGAGGATATCGTCAATGTTGGATTCAAAGCTGCGAGAGAAAGAAAAATGCAGCACGAGCCCATCCCAAGAAAAGATTTCTTTAATAACGGCTTTCTCCCGGATTTGTCCAGAACCTTCGTGCTCACTAATGTGCCACAAATATTAACCGCAGATACTGCAACAGATCCCAGCACCGCGTTTCTTAATCCTGCCGCGGCGAACAAAGGAGTAGAAAAGAAAATCACCGCGTTGATGCCCGCAAACTGTTGCGCAAAAAATAACAGTGCCCCAGTCCAAACGCCTTTGCGGTATCGTGGATCGAAGAGCGCTTCGATCCAATTTGCTGTCACATTTTCTGATTTCAGCAGCATTTCACTTTGATCCTTTCTACTCGTGCCATCGCTGGTAGAACTAATTTCGCTACCACCCCAAAGAAGGTTTTCAGCCTTCACAGCCTCTTCAATCCGACCTCGGCTGCGTAGCCATTTTGGGGATTCCGGAATGACTTTCCCGGCGAATCCCATGAGTAACGCAGGCATCCCAGCCACGTAGAACATCGATCTCCACCAAGTTTCGAAATCAAATTTCAAAAAGGAAACGGATTCTTGCAAAGCTGGGAAACTCGGATCGTAAGGAATGCCGAGTAAAACGGCGACGAGTATCCCAACGCAAATCGAGAGCTGAACAAGCGAACCGAGTGTCCCTCGAAATTTTTCCGGAGATATCTCTGTGACGTACAAAGGAACCAAGTTACTTGCTATGCCGACACCAAGTCCTGAAATTGCGCGACCTACGAGCATTTCGCCAATACTGTTCGCTTGCGCACACATGGCTGCGCCGACGAGTAGAGGTGCGGCGCAAAACGTCAGCGAAGATCTGCGTCCGAGGGTATCTGCTAAGGGACCAGTGAGTAAAGAGCCAACCGCAGCGAAGGCTAAAATGATGCTCACGATAGCGCTCTTCAATGGTGCGTTCGTTGCGATATCAAGCGAGGATGATATGGCATTTAAGGCTGGATTGACTATTCCAAGATGAAAACCGAAGAGGAAAGAGCCGATGCACGCAACTAAAACGGCTGGTAAGACGTTATCGAATAAAGCTTTTCCTTCAAGAGGAGACGTGGAGGCGTGATTACCAACGTTTGCACGCGAAAGCATAGTTCGTCCACGAAACAACGCAGATGTCGCGACCATGCACGATAAAGAGGAAGATTTGTTATTGAAGTTCTCAAAATCGTTGTTTTTAACTGTAACTCTTCTTCTCTGGTGCAACAAAGAGGAAGAAGATCGGATTGGTAACCGCGGTTTTTGTTTCCGTCCAGTAGCAAATCCCGACGTCCAAACCACCTTTGTCGTCGCCGCGGCTGTTTGCATATTAGAGAGCGTGTGGCTACAGCGAGATGTGAAGGAGAAATGAAACGCGCGCGTGCTTTTTTCGTGTTTCAAAACTTTCTGTGAGGATGTGTGTTTTAGTAAAATTAAGTGATTATTTTGTCATATTTATAATACAAAGTGGGGTGTGTGTGTGCGTGTAGTTGTTATATGATCAAGAAGTTGCTCGTATCTCCGACCAAAGCACTATCTATTACATTTGCATCATCGACTGCGTTTCAAAGAAGAGGAGGAAGGAGCGAAAGTAGAGGAGGAATAACGAGCGTGATTCGTGCACAAAGCAGGAAGAAAAAATCGCCGCCGCCAGCTGCAATTAAGAAAAAGGGAGAAGAAGAAGAAAGAAGAAAGACAACAATGAAGGACAATGGACAATCTATCGCGTCCGAAATGGTTTTGGCGAAACCAAAAGATATATCTGAATCCGATTTTGCAAACTACTTTTGCACGTACGGGTATTTATACCATCAAAAAGATATGCTCGAAGACCAGGACCGCATGACGGCTTACTATAACGCCGTGAAGATGAATCCGTCGCAGTTTGAAGACAAAGTTGTTCTCGACGTCGGCACTGGCTCTGGTATCTTAGCAATTTGGGCCGCGCAAGCGGGTGCGAAACACGTGTACGCGGTAGAAGCGACATTCATGGCAACGCACGCGAGAAAACTTATCGAAGCGAACGGATTGAAGGACAAAATAACGGTGATACAAGCGTCCATCGAAGACGCGGAACTTCCGGAAAAGGTTGATGTAATCATATCTGAGTGGATGGGTTATTTTCTTTTGCGTGAATCTATGTTTGATTCTGTAATCGTTGCTAGAGATAAATGGATGAAACCAGGAGGGGCTATGTATCCTTCGCACGCTACGATGTCGCTGTCGCTCATAAAAACGCACCAAGCGCTAAAAAAGGTGCAAGATATGCAGGAGTCCTTACAAGTGTGGGATGGATTCATTGAAACGACGAAGGAAAACTACGGAGTGGATATGTCTGCACTCACTTCCGAATACGAAGCCGAACAAGAAGACTTCTTCATGAACACGTCTCAATGGGTGGACATCCATCCTTCGCAAGAGTTGTGCGCGCCGTTCGTCTTGAAAGAGTTTGATTTAAACACGGCAACTTTAGAGGATATCGAGAAGATATCGTGCGAATTCAAATTGAAAATGTTAGGTGGGGCTATGCAGCAACAAGGTGCCGGCGCATTTGCTGGATGGTTTGGCGTAAAGTTCGCAGGTTCCAAGGAAAATCCAGCCGAAAATGTCGTTCCATTGACAACGGCGCCAAACGCTAATGGGGCCACGCACTGGGGTCAGCAAGCGTTTTACGTGCATCCAGAAATTTCAACCAGTAACGGAAACATCGTGCGCGGCACTTTACAAATGGTTCGAAAGAAAACGAACAAGCGATTAATGGAAGTAAAAATCTCATGGGAGCAAGCAAAAGAAGAAGGTGAAAAAGACGGCCACGCAAAGACGACTTTGGCGCAAAAAGCAAAAATGTGGCACATCGAGTAACACATCAACAATTTTCTCAGATATTATTTGTAATAACAAGGCAAAGAATAAAAAGAAACCGCGGCGTTGCAACTCATCGTTTAATACAGTACATTTGTGCTAGAATCTAATAACTATTACTATTTCATCATTTCTAAGCATGTCACAAATCGTTATTCGCTCGGCGTTGATCCACCGCACCTCGTGCCACCATTCTTCCATCGTTTGTCTAGCGTTTTCGACGCGCAATCAAGCGTCGGCTTCCCGAGTTTTGCATTCACCTCGTTGTGTCTCTCGCAAACCCAAGCACTCAGCGCTTCTCTAGAAGATACATCTGGTGGATGTTCGTCTATGTCCCGTCTAAAATCTTCTTTGCATACGGTACACGGGTACAAATCGCCGAGCGCGTCGAAGAACCTTCTCGCCTGCACTTTTTCTACAGTTGAAGGCTTCTCTGGGAAATGAGCTGCTATTGTGTGCAAAAGTCCCCACGTCCCGGTTCCTAAATCTTCTCTGCTCAGAGGACACGTCGCAATGGTAGCGTTAAGAATGCGCTCCTCTTCTTCTTCCCTTCCAACCGTGGCTTTTTGAACTCTCGCAGAATCGTTCTCCTTCTTATCACGCGTTGTTTCTGTTGCAGATGAAGAAGCTAGATTTTCCCCTAATTCAGATTTAGAGGTTGTTGTGCGCTCACGCACGACTGCGCGCATCATTCTCATCATATCGTCCTTTGATGAACACGCCGGCGTATCGCACCCGTCTTTACTCTTCGCACCCATTTTATGCGCGTGATGTTGTTGCTCTTCCTTAGTAGAAGACGTTTATTATTTGTGTGGTTTGTGTGCTCAATGCTTTATGAGAGACAGAGAAACCAAAAAACTGTTTTAAAAACAACACAAAACCACCACACGAGAAAAAGAAAAACACACATAAATGGGCGCCACCGCATTCACTCGTTACGCGCTGACGTAGTATTGCGGTAACAATGACGACAACAACGACGACGACATCATCATCACTTTTGTCGTTGGGCTCCAAAATATGCACCCCCTATTCATTTGTGAAAAGAAATCTAAATTTCAGCTTCAAGAAGAAACCCGAGAAAGAGTTCGTTAAAACAACGTCGAGACGAACGACATTATCAGCAATGATTGAATGCGAGCACTTTCCAGAGTGCTCTGGTTGCGCGCAAGTAGATAATTTACTTGAAAACAACCCATTTGTTGCTCAGGCGAGAGCGTTTTTTAGGAGTGAACGAGGAGCGAATGAAGAAGGAGAAAAAGAGTTTCACATCTCGTTGGGAAAAACAGAAAAGTATCGAAACAAAGCAAAACTCGTGTGCAGAAGAAACGAAGAAACGGGAGAAATTGATCTCGGATTGTTCAAGAAGAACACGCACGATATGGTTCCAATACCTAATTGCGCCATCCATCATCCATCGATTAATTTATATTCGAAGGTGTTGATAGCTGTGTTGAGAGATTTGAAGATGACACCGTACGACGAGAAGAGCCTTGAAGGAGATTTACGCTACGTTCAGTTTGTCGCGCCTGATTTTTCCGAGAAGATATCAAATGTGCAAATAACGCTCGTTTGGAACGACGTTAAGCTGACAAAACTGTGCTCGGAAGTATGCGAGAAATTTCACGCAACGTGCGCATCCCTCTTCACAGATTACCCGCCGCCGAGCGTTTTTATCAATTTCAACGTTTCTCGCAATAACACCATATTTGAACGTAACGCTTTCGAACTTGTAGCTGGGACAGATGAATTTATATTAGCCAATGATATTGCATACGGTCCAGGATCCTTTATGCAAGGAAATTTAGAAATGCATCTCGAAACGCTTCGAGATATCGCGACTGAGCTCGATGACGGCGAGCAAACTTTAAATATAGTCGATTTATTTTCAGGTTCCGGCGCCATTGGATTTTATTTGGCGAAAGAATTAAAAACGCGCGTTCAATCTATCGAGTTTGTGGAGATTTCTCCAGATGTTCAAAGGAATTGGGAGTTTACTAAGAACAAAATCATGAATTCGCTTCCATCTGCGCCGGAGTTACACTTAACAGTCGCTCCAGCGGGAACGGATGCCAAAGCATTTTTTCAGAAAAAGAATTGTGACGTCGTCATCGTAAATCCGCCTCGAAAGGGATGTGGAAAAGAGGTCTTAGAAGCGCTCACGAACGATAGTAGTGATAATTTAGGTCCTTCAGTCCTCGTGTATGTTTCTTGCAACTTTAAAACTTTCGCGGAAGATTACGAAACTCTCGTTCACGGCGAGTCCAAGGTTGAAGGCGCCATAGGGGATAGCAAAGGACAATGGAAGTTACGGAAAGCTAAAGGGTACATATACTATCCTGGATCGCTAAACTGTATAGAAACTTTAGCCATTTTTGATAGGAAGAGATAGCTTTGTTTATTGTTTGTGTCTTTAGCCATCTCATCGTGCGCGTTTTTCTACCGTGCGCTAGTTCCGTCTTCTTTGACTTTGTTCTTGTTGTTGATGATAATGCTGCTGCTGCTGCTGAAGCTGAAGCTTTTGTTGCACTTTCCTGTTTGCTTTAAATTCGGACGTCATGAGCAGAGTAGCCAGAGTCGACGATGCACAAACTGTGAGTATAAACAAGGCGCTGCGGTCTCCAAACTTCATGCCACCAACTCACCGTTGAAGAGATGGGTGAGCGAACGTGTTTTCGTCTCTGCGTCGCTTCTCTGTCGCTAGCCTTTTATTTTGTATACTGCTGCGGCGTGAAAAGAATACTTACTACTATTGCTGATTGAAATATTATCTCGTTCGCATCATTGTTTGGCGCATATGCTAAGCTCGCGTGTCATCGCAAGGTTGTCATCTATATTTAAAAGTGTGTGCTTTTGTGTTCGCTTTTCAAAGTGTGGAGTCATTTTTACGAAGGCGAAACATTCTACTTTCTTTCTCCTATTCTCCAAAACTCCAAAACTCGAACGCCTCTTCTTCCTTCTCGGCGATACGTGCAAAACACGAGCTCTTATTGATATCAATCGAAAAGGAAGGCATCGCTGCAGGAAAAGACGACAACGAAATGAGTGGCGGCGACGGAGACGAGGGCGTGGATTTAACTGCGGCGACATCAAATTGGTTTAGCGATGTTGGTGGGAAATTATACGCTGGCGCAACAAAGCTCGTAGATGACTTGGATAAGTTTGACGACCAGCTTGGGGAACAGATGGAGAACGCCGCGAAGGCCGTCGTCGAGAAAGCGGCGGAAGCAAAGTCAAAACTCGACGAGGTTGGTGGCGTCTCAAATTTCATCGGCGTATCTGGCCTGAATTTGATTTCACCAAGAGATACAAACGATGGTAGCAAAACAAGTGAAACGAGCGGCAGCGGCTTCAAAGACGAACGCGTAGAGTCTTTGAAAGATGCTCTGCGTGTGGCGAGGAATGAAATCGCGAGACAGGAGGATGTCATGCGTACCATGGAAAACGAGCTGGAAGATGCGAGAGCAGCCACTGCGCGAGCCGCTTCGTTAGCAGTACGAAACGCCAAAAATGCCAAATCAAACGCGACGAACGATGAAGATGAGAATAAAAAGCGCGATGAAGAAGAACGGTTACGAGCAAAGAAAGAGAAAGAAATGTTGGAAACAGAACTCGCCAGTTTAAAAGAAAAGTTGCGGAACGCAGTGAAGAAAGGAAAAAGCTACGAGAGCGACGTCGAGCGCTTGACTCGTGAATTAGCAACCGCAAAAACAACGCAACAAAATATAACAACAGCAAAAGGAAAGAAAGGAAAGAAAGGAAATGCCGGTGTCGTCCCGCCTCCTTTAACAACCGAAGGTCCTTCCCAAAAAGCAATGGAGACGATGAAAAAGGAGAAAGAGGAATTGCAGCGTAAATTTGAAAGCGCATCGAAAGAGTTGGAAGATTTAGTGAGCAAGAACTCCGTGGCTGCGCTCGATTCGGAAGGATTGACGCAAGAACTTACGATTGCCCGGGAAGAGAAGGTAAAGAGCGAATCGCAGGCGACCAAGTTTAAGAAACAGTTGAATGACTTGACGAAAGAATTGAATACCACTCGCGAGGCTTTAAATTCAACCAAGAAAGAAATTGTACAGTTGAAATCTGAGTCGAAACAATTAACGCTGTCGAAACGCGACATGGAAGATCGCGCGACGAGCGCAGAATCGCAGTTACAAGCGTTGAAAGCAAACGCGATGAGTGCAATTGAAGAGAAGCGAGATTTTGGACGATCCAACGAGGAAATGCAATCAAAGCTCAAAGATATGGAAACTGAAGTTTTAAAATACAAAGATTTGTGCGAAGAGTCGAAAGCGATGACGAGCGATATGGAAGCGGCGGTGGCGAGAGGTGCTGCAGCTGCCGCATCGTCAAACGCGAAGGCTTCCGCTGCAGAGAAGGCGAAAGTTGTCGCCGAGAACCAGCTCGCTGAGCTTCGAGCGCAACTCAATCTCATGGATGCTACCGGCAGAGAAGCTGCCGCTTCGATTGCGCATCGAGACCGAGCGCGTCAAGCGCAAGAACGCGCAGAGTCCAGAGCTGCTGAAGCAGAGCAAAGCGCCGAGGAAGCAAATCAACGCGCTGAAAGTGCGATCCGAGAAGGTGAGGAGCGAAAACGAAAGTTTGCGCACGTACAAGTTCAGTTCAAGGATACAGAAGAAAAACTTACGAAAGAGATTGACTCCTTCAAAGATGAAATACTCGCGATGAAACAGTCGCTCTCTCGAGTCGCGTCGGCGAAAAGTGCTGCTGAGGATCGCGCCGAAGGAGCACAAAATCATGCGGACGAAATTGAAAAAGAACTCGAAAAAGTGAAGAAAGGAGAACAAGAACTGATATCTGCGCTCGCTCAAGCGCAAGCCGAATGTATCGAAGCGAGAACGAAAGCGAGTGTTTTGGAGGAAATGGCGGCTTTGCGAAAGAACAATTTTGAAGCCGCGACGACGGCTCGTGTGCCCCCTTCTTCTTCACCGCCCAATTTGACGACGGTGACGGAACCGCAAAATTCAGAAACAAACCGACAAGTAGATGCGAACAATGATTCAAAAGCAGAAACTGAAGCGATTCGAGCGCGCATATTAACAATTCTCGGTAAATTGAAAGGTCAAGTCGATAGCAACGGCAAGCCTTTGTTGAGCGTGAAAGAAGCGGACCAATCTATCTGGGGATGGCTAGGAACAAATACGAACGAAAATGAAACGAAAACCTCGCCGCCTCCCGAAGACGAAGGTAGCTCGAGCGTGGATGACTTATTGGTTCACTTGGAAAGCTGGGCGAATGATCAGGGCGAATCATGGTCTGCCGAGCTCAACGCGCAGTCGCGAAAAGCCGCAACTGATGCCATGCGTAAACTCAAAGAGAGCGAGAAAGAATTAGAAGAACTTCGTTTGGAATCGTCTCGTTTCAAACAACAAGACGCGGAGCGTTCGAGCGCAACGGTGAATGCCGCTGCGAAGCGCGCAACAGAGGCTGAAGAGAAGTTGAATGCGCTGAAGAAAAAACTCGAGACGCTTGAACAAAGAAATAAAGAGTTAACGTGGCAAATAAGCATGTACGCTGACAATGGAAACGCGATGAATACATCGGATCCAAAGTTTGGATCGTCTAACAACACGACACCAGCTGTTGGTATCTTGAAGCAGCTTATGCTTCAGTGCACTGCGCCACGGAGGGAACAACA
>Ga0115000_10000800_pt1 | contig 28886 bp, 21 predicted proteins | sample ArcticOcean_MG_C_6_FD_89690 | JGI IMG/M metagenome (GOLD analysis project Ga0115000, IMG submission 89690) | Marine microbial communities from western Arctic Ocean - ArcticOcean_MG_CB8_128 | ecosystem: Environmental > Aquatic > Marine > Oceanic | place: Arctic Ocean: Canada Basin | collected...
CGCGCGGGCGCGGGTCGTAGAGGCGCGTGACCATGGACGCGTGCCGCGCGGGCACCGTCCCGTTGTCCGCGCTACCGTTGTCCACAAGGACAAAGTGCTCGACGCCCTCGGCCACGTAGTGGTCCAACCACTCGTCAAGCACGTCGCCCTCGTTCTTGTAGATCGCAAAGACGCTCAGCCGCCAGCGCGGGGGCACTTGGCGTGTGCATGCGGCGGGCGGCCAGAGCGCGCACAGCGCGGCAATGGCCGTCACCACAAGGACCAGCGCGGTGATGCGGTGCCACATGCTGAGAGTTAGTGGTTCGTTTTCTTAGTATGGATCAGCATGTTATGGATGCGCTTCAATGAGACTGGTGGCCTTGCCGTGCCAGGAAAATATATGTGGGTGTGGTTCACGCTCCACACCATGTCGTTAGAGTGCCAGTAAGTTCCCTCAGTTCCATCTGCAAACTGGAAAGGCGAGACTCCGAGGTTGCTAACAAGGGCGAGTAAAAACATTACGCGACAGTATAAACGTGACCACTTTGAATACCGATTGGTTCGTCTAGCGGAATAAGTGGTGGAATCGTGCATTCACCTTCTTCTTAGAGAGAATTAGCGATTGTGCGCTCGGCCACTCTTCCTGCTGCGGGAAACGTTGTGGCTTGACAAACCCGGGAAGAGAGCGACAGCTTCGACACGAGGATTAGGGTCTTGATCTTCTCGCTCTTCTTCAGCTCCGCCTTTACCGTGGCGCGGTAGCCTGCCTTGCGCCGACTTGTGTTGCCCGTTTGCCCGACGTAGATTGGATTCTTGGTCTTGTGGTGAATCATTTTGTAAATCGTGTAGCGACATTTGGGGTTCCAGACGACGATTTTGTGTTTTGGGGCCATAGGTGGGCTGCGTGTATGTTCTTCTCCTCTTACAATACACCCAGTGCACACGCCGCAAGACACGCAAGACACTCAGACACATGCAGACACACACACCAACTATGAGTCCAACTCCCCAACTATGAGTCCAACTCCAACTGGACTCATAGTTGTCCTGGACCACACACACGCGCGCGTACACGCGCGCGTGCTCGTTTACATAGCAAAGCGACGAATGGTCGAGCTTGAATACTTGTCCATGCAAAGCCGGCAGTCTCCCGTAACCAGTTGAAACTTAATTCGGAATTGCGAGCGTGAGTTGGACACTGGCTGGCTCACGGATCCAATGAGACAATCGTCGAAGGTCTTGTACTTGAATTCTTCGACGAACGACGTGTTCGACCAGTAAGACAATGGAATTTTAACCACCGTGCTGGTTGTAATTTCGCCATTGGTCGTCGAGTCCTCATCGCTCTCGGTTTCAGAGAGGCGTGGCTTCTTGTGCGCGCACTTGCCCTTGCTCGCAACGAAGATCATGTTCATTGCCCTTCCCGAGACGCCAGTGTAAACGGATTGCTCCAGAATCTTTTCACCACCCGCAACGAGTGAAGTGCACAACCCCCTGAGCAGATCCGTTGGCAAAAACATGCGGGAAGAAAGTGTAAAGAACTTGTTTTCGGAGCAGTGCAAGAGATCGGATACGTCATACGACCCAAAGTCCATGCTGCACATGTCGAACCAGATTGCTCCAAATTCGTGAACTTCCGCGTCCGCAGCAATGCGGAGGATGTCATCAACCTTGCATGTTACTTTTGGGAAATCGAGCTCGATCTGCGTCGCCACGGCTTTTTTGTTGTTGACTGGCACGAGTCGTTCGGGTTCAATGCCGCTCTCAAGCAACAGGTTTGTGAGAGCTCCATCTGCACCGTCCAGGTAGACCACAAGCGACCCGCACGTTTGCGCCACCGACACAAACTGTGCACGGTGGCCCACCTTGCGTGGTCCACTGTAACTGCTGAGCCCACGGCAGTCGGTGGCGCGTCTGTTGTCCTCGACAGTCTTGCGAGAACGCTTGGTCGGGACTGAGGAGGATGGATCGTTGCTATGCGGACCAAAATGAAAGTCTGCAAATGTGCATCCAGGAGTGGTGCATATCTTTACAAATGCGTCCTTACAATTGTCCATGTCCGGACTTTTGTTCCACCGAGAGGTGTTGTGAGAGTGTGTGGGTTGCTGGGTTGCGTCTCTGATCTGAGAGTGGTAGAGTGCACAAGCCGTAAGACGATGGGGGTCCCAGAGCTCCGAATCGGAGCTTGCCCACCGAGTTTCGTCGCATTCTGGGGTGGGCTGGGTGGGTGGGTTTGGACCTCCCATCAGGGGGTGGACCTCCCTGGGCTCCAATATGGGGGTGTTAAACAGCGGACACCCCAAATTAGGGGGTGGTAACCAGCGAACACACATGCAGACATATGCAGACACACACACACACATTCACTGCTCAAAGACCACATTGAGGTCAGAATTTACGTTAAAGTGGCGTACAATGTCGGGGACGGAGCGCAGCTTGGGCTTGGAGCGTGTGACAACGCGGGACATCTCGACGGCTTTGCCACTTAGAATGACGTAGCCGTCTGTGAGTTTGGCGGTCTTGCCAAGCTGGCGCTCGGTTACGAGTAGGGTGTATCCGCCTTGGTATGAGGCCCCACGGTGTTCGTGGTTGGCATCGAATGTGAGCTCGCCGCGCGCGCCACGGGACTTGAGTGTTTCGTATTCGCGAATCACCACAAAGCCAAGGCAGTCTTCGGGCCAGGACTCGGTGCCACTCATCGGACCGGTATCGCGTTTACGTTTCTTGGGTGCGGCAGCCGGAGGCGGAGGCGGAGGCGGTGCCGGAGGCGGAGGCGGAGCGGGTGCGGGCTCCTTCTTGGCAGCCAAGCACCATTCCTCGAGCTCCGCATTGCTAAGACGAGCCCACTGCTGCTCGACCCACTCGTCAAAATTATAAAACTCGACGGCGCCAGCGTGCGACTTGGTCCACTCGCGTGATTCTTTGTGATACTCGTGGTGCTTGCCGTCTGCAAACAGCTTGCGGGCCGCTGGGTCGCGTGTGCGAATGGGCATTGGAATTGGTGGTGCCTCGTCGTCTTCGTCGTCCGAAGAGTCCATGTCCACAACGGTAGGCGGGCACGGTTCCGACTTGGGTGCCTCGACGGCAACCTCGACGGGCACGCCCACCACGACGTTTGTGGACCGTGGAGGGCACTCTACCAAATCCTTTTGCCAGTCGAGGCGCATGGTTTGAAACGCAGGCGAGGCGATGGCCGTAATCCATCCTGGAAAGGTGCAGTAGGTGTCGGACCTCATGTTGCGTGCGGCCCCCACGTCGGCGTAGTCGCCTTCTTGGACTTCGTTGGCCTTGCTCTGTTCCACACAGAGGTTGAAGAAATCGGAGCACACTGACCGAATGTGGTTTTCGCGACCGCCGCCACCCGCACCGGGACGCGAGCAGTCCACTTGAAGCAGCGCGTATCCCTGTGCCGATTGGGCAAAGCGCAGGAATCGACCTCGTGTGAGGAAGCCAAGCGCATAGGGTCGCTCTGAAGGTCGGTGCTTGTTGTACTTCTGGTGGAACGTGGTGGTGGCATTTTCGGTTCCCGCGCACGTGGCAAGTTCCCAGAGGGAGCGTGGCGAGGCGGCACTCATGTCGTGCCCGCCTTCTTCTCTAAAAGTTGTAAAGGCACACTCCGCAAGAATCATCGAGAAATAAATTACACACACACACTTCTTTTTTACACCCCCCCCACACACACACTCACTGGTTCAATCAGAGTCCGAGTCCGAGTCCGAGTCGTCGATGAACGCCTCGTCCTCTTCAGTGGGCTCCTCATGGTCTTCTTCTTCCTCGTCTTCGATGACGTGTGCACGCATGGCCAGTGCGCGACGCACTGAGCGGTTGAGTGCCTCCCGCTCCGTTTCGTTCATGGTGTCGGCCACGCGACGCTTGATTGCCGGCCTGGGCTTGACTTCGTCGCTCGAAGACCCCTCGTCACTCGAAGACCCCTCGTCGCTCGAAGACCCCTCAACTTGGAGGGCCGGCTCCACAAAGCCCACGACAGGAAAGCTGCAGGCAGGCAGCGGGTAGTCCTTGGCCAAGACCGCAGAAGGCATTTCAATCTCCGCTGGCATCGGCGGCTCGGCATTGCCCGACAGTCGCGCAAGCTCGCAAACCTGCTGCCAAGACTCGCGACACTGCTTCATGTCCGCAGTTTCCGTGTAGTTGCCCTCTTCGTCAACGATTGCGAGGTTGAGCGTGGCCACGCAGAGCTGCTTCCACCGCTTCTCCTCCACGGTCTGGTCGAAGTTTGAGAAGTCGGCGTCGCGGATTGCGGGCTCGAGGCGGTCGCGCTTGTCGACGTGGGCCTTGAGCTTGGCGGAGACCACCGAGCGGATGGGCTCGAATTGGACAATTTCGACCGGCTTGTCCTGGGAGATGCGATGAACGCGACCAAAGGCCTGCTTGAGGTCACTGTTGTTCCAGGGGATGTCGCCGACCGCAAACATGGTGTCGCAGCCGGGGCAGAGGGTGGTGCCCACGGCACCGGCACTGCTGATGAAGATTACCGCACGCGGCGACTCGGGGCTGAGAAACTCCCGGATCATGGCGTCGCGCTGCTTCAGCACGAGGGAGCCCGTGTACAGCAGCAGCTTGCCGCACTCGCCCCACTTGGCCAACTGGTTGCGCAAAAGCGTCAGCATCACCGCCGACTCGCAGTAGACGACGACGCGTCCGTGGCCCTTTTGCTGGCGATCGCGAAGCATGCGCCAAATCAGCAGCATCTGCTCCGACGGTTGCTCGAGCGCCTGGTCGTAGAGCTCAGGGTGCTCCTTGAATTTCTGCGCACCGTACTGCCCGAGCACACCCGACATGCAAAACTGAGTCGTCGTGGTGAAGCACTGCCACAGGTACTGATCCTTTTCGCGGTTGCGGCGCACGCCCATCGGCAGACCCTCTGCCTCGGCGGCGGCCTTTTGCGCCTTTTCGAGGTAGGAGTTGTGAATCTCATGCTGCTCCTCGTCAAAGGTGCCATCCTTTTTGCGTCCAATCCAGGGATCAAATTTGAGTGAGACGTGCTTCACATCCGGCAGCTCGAGCGTGTCCTCATCCACACGATCGACAATCTCTTCGTGGAACTTGTTGATCGTGTCTGGGCGAAGCGAGTTGCTGCCCCTGCCCGTGACATTCCAGTACCGAGGATCTTGCATCCAGCTGTTCTCGCCCGACACGTTCAGGGTCTTGCACAGGTTGGCCACCTGCGCCGGCTTGGCGCTGACCGGGGTGCCCGTTAGGCCGACGGTGTAGACCATGTGCTTGAAGACTCCGTTTAGGACCTTGCCGTGCTGCGTCTTGGGGTTGCAGCACGCGTGAATCTCGTCCACAAACCCACCGGCCCAGGCTGGCATCTTTGCGTCGGGGTAGTTGCTGTGAGGCTTGTCGGGCCTAAAGCCCACGTCCGGGACAGCCGTGGTGCTCATCTTGTCAATGTAGGCAAACAGCGGATGCTTGGGCGGGCAACCATTGGGGTACTTTGCCCGCTTCTTCATGGCCGCCGACGCTGGCGTCGGGTTCCATCCGGCGTCCCACCCCGGGCGCCACCGAGTCTTTCCGTTTTGTGTTTGGTACTCCTCCGACTTGGGGTTGTACCACATGAAGGTCTTGTAGGCGGAAACGATGACATCCTTGGTGGTGATGATCACGTGCGGGTTGTCGAGAATCGCGGCGGTGATCTGGTCCTGCTTGGCGGCCATGACCACCGCATTTCCAAGGGTGGTCCAGCACTGAAAGGTCTCATACCACACGGTCATGACGCTGAGAGGCACCACGATCAGCACCTTGAAGTCGCCGGGGTGCGGCACGAGCTTGCTGAGCGCGGCCACTGCGAGCACCGTGGTGATGGTCTTGCCCGTCCCCATATTGTGCAACCACGCCTGTGCCGACTTGCGAACGTAGTAGGGGTCGAAGAGGTTTTTGAGAATGAGATTGTTGACGGCGATGACTTGGTGTGGGTAGAATGCGCGTGGTACTGCTGGGTTTTTGGAGTTGGCCAGATCGACAATGCCCTTGCGGTCGGGGTTGCGTGGATCAACCTCGGCTGCATTGACGCGCGACGTGAGACGCTCGATCATGGCATCGACACGAGTCCGAGTTTGCTCGTCCATGTCTGCACGTTTTTGCTGCTTCACCATGGTGCGTGTATTGGACTTGGTGGACTTGGTGGACTTGGTGGACTCGAGCGCGGCACGGCCCCGGTGCCAGCGTACTGCCTCGTGTGTTTCCTTGCTGGGATTGTAGGGTGCACTCTCCGCAAGACTCTGCCAGCGCGGCCACCGCGGCTAGCGCGGCCAGCGTGTGTGGGTGGGGACCGGCCGTCACAAGGGGATGTTAATTAGCGGACACTTTTAAACCCTAAAAAACACACCCATTTGGGGGGTGCTAAACAACGTACACCTGGTGCTCACAAGTCTTGGGCAATATCGCGGCGGACCTCGTCGTCTTCGTCGTCGTCTTCGTCCGAGTCGATCACGACCATTTGGCGCATCAATATGGCCCGCTGAATACGATCCATGGGCAATACATTCGGGGGCAATACGTCCGAGGGCAATGCGTCCGAGGCGTCTGGCACGTAGGTGAGGTCCTCTTCGTCTTCGTCGTCGGAAGACGACTCGGGGTCGAGAGGGTTGGCGTACTGGGCGTCGACGAGTCCCGTGGTCGCCTCGTCCTCGCGCGAGTCCCACGGTTGGGTGATGGCGTGCTTGCGTCCCGAGCTGTGCGTCTGGTTGATGTCCTTTACGTTGTTCTTGATCGATTTCGCCGTCTGCGTCGCGCACTTGCGCGGGTCGTTTACAATCGCGGCGGAAGGTCCATTGTGCAGCACAATCGATCTCTGCCGACGATCCTCGGACGTGCTTGCGGCCGAGGGGTCTTCGTAGGCCACCAGCGCCCGCTTGAATTTCTCCATGGCCTCGCGCCGTTCCTTGGTTGCCTGCGCGATTGCGAGTTCGCCCCGATGCCGAAGCCCCTGCGCTGGATCGTGACGCGTTGGCGAGTCGAGCAGCGCGGGCGCGGCGAGCTTGTCCCGCCACAGGCTCACGAGCCACCCTCCGCATTCGGCAATCCGTGCTGAATCGTAGTAGCCAAGCCCAATGGACAGCGCCGAAATCGACTTGCGCTTTGCGTCTTCCTCGGTGCGTACGACTGTGAGCGTCTCGCCGGGCTGCACATCGTCCAGCTGTGGCGGGATCAAGGCAGTCCACCACCCCGTGAGCCGGATGGTGGGACCCATGGTGTTGCGCCCCGGGGTCGTCTCCACATTAAAATCAATGGCAATCGTTTCCGGCGCAGTCCTACGGTTGGGGTAGTAGATAGCGTCTTCGTCATGCCAGGCAGCCTTGATGGTTTGACGAGACGAGGAGTCCGCCTCCGTCTTTGATACACGGTGCGTTTGTCCAAAGACGGCAATCTTGTCAAAGAGGTTGAGGCGCTCGGAAAACTCGGCATTGTGCCCCGAGAGCTTGCGAGCCAACTCGGCTAGTGGGATCACGTACATGAGGTACTTGTGGTCGGTGAGCGCGTTGTGGTCACTGGGACCGGACGTGATTGCAAAAATCTGACCCGTGGGCGGATGACGCACAATGTGAAGCTGCATTTCATCGTCATCTACAGACGACTGCTCGGTAGTGAGAATACGCGTGTACCGTCTTCCCCCATGAAACTGGTCGACTGTAAAGTCGAAATCCGAATCAAACGTAATTGTGCCATTAAACTCGCTGGGGTGTCGAATGCTCGTGGCAAGGTACCGCTTGCCGAGCAGCCGCCACGACGTTGCCTCGCACACGTGGCCCGGGATGGTCTCGTTACCAAGTCGATCGCGACGCACGTGGTCCAGCACCGAGCCAATGGCGTCGTCGTCCAGGAGGTCGAATGGGCACGCACGGACCGCCATGAGTGTGGACCTCAGGGGCCCTCAAGGAGACCTTCCGCAAGGATGTTTGGCTAGCGGGTGCGCTCACACTGGCTAGTAGGCTACAAGCCGCAAGAAAACTAAAAGTGCTCGCATTTTACCGTAAAATGCAAGCCCGTATGCCGTAAGATAAGAGATAGCTTGCGTGAAACCCAGTCATGTTAGCTAACGCCCGAAGCGTGACCCCGACCAGCCCTGCCGGGCCGGGGCGATCTTGCGGCTTGCCACTGGAGTGCGTTGGGGTGCGGTGGGGTGTGGTCGGGTGTGGCGTGGTGCAGTGATATTTGATGAGAGGCTGCCAATGCTGCCGGTGGCTCCGGTCGCGGGCTTGTATGCAGTCAAAAGGTTGCGCAGCTTGCGCCGCATCGCCGGCACGTCGACGACTCCGAATGGGTCGAAGTTGGCGCCTTGGATGTGCACGCCCGTGTGCCCGCGGAACCACATCGGCCCCAGCCAGTAGAACGGGTCGTAGTTGATCGGGTCCGAGAGCAGCAGCACGCGCGTCTCGGGACGCAGGACGACGAAGTTGGCATTGGCCGACCCCCTCTGCGTGATGACTATGTCGGCGGCGCGCAGCGCCGCGACCTGCTCGGCGAGAGGGAGCCCGTCGAAGACGAGAGACTGTAGCGCCACGCCCGCGCGCATCGTCTCGTCGGTGAGCGCGTCGAGCACCTCCGCCCAGTTGGCGATCTTGCGCACGCGGTTGGAGGCGAACTGCTCTCGCGGGATGAAGAGCACCTGTGGCGCGGCGGGCTTCGCGGGCGACGGTGCGACGCGCAGCTGGCGTACCAACGCCTCGCCAACGCGCCGCAGCTCGGTGAGGCAGTAATCCCTCGGCGCGCGCTGTTCGGGAGTCGAGAGCGGGTTGCAGCCCATGATCTGCTTTTGCGAGAGCCCGTTCTGCACCTCGACCGCACAGAGCGGCGCAGAAAGTGCCTCGGCCACGACCACGCGCACGGGCAGCTCGGTGAGCCAGCCCCAAGAGCGCACGTGCTGCAGCACCCACTGAGCGTCCGTCGAGTGCTTCGAGGCGCAGCTGGGCCAGCGCGACATCGACTCGGGCGTCGAAGCGACCGTGAGCACGATCGCGCCTCGCCACCGCGCGTCGCCGCGTGTAGCGTTGTGCTGCTGCGCCCTCTCGAGCACCGCGATGCTCAGCGGCAACGCGAACTCGACCACGTAGTGGTAGTAGGTTTCAAGCACGCCCGGCTTGCGGATGGGCATGAGCAACGCCCAGTCGTACGTGCTGTGCTTCCCGTCGGCACACGTCGCGCGCACTGATGCCAGCGGCACGACGGTGGCCGTCGGCTTCGGAGTGCAATCCCACCCTGGCAGCTGGTACATGTCGCCTCCACCGAGGGCGACCGTCGATAGGAGGACGTTCGGGCCGATGCTCATCAGGGTCTCCGATGGAGTGCTGCCCGTGGTGCTGCAGGTCACTAATAAGAGCAACGGCAGCGCGGCGATGGGCATGGCGCAACAGGGGTTGTAGCGGCAGCTGAAGAGACTGCGCGGCGTACACAAAAGCCGCAAGAAAACTAGTGCCATGTCGTCTAACCCTTGCTGTTGCTAAGCTTAGAATCACCCCCCGACTTTCTTTCACTTCATTTCCACATGTCGTCCGGGTCTGTGGAAAAGCCGTACGCTTTGAAGTCGCCATTAAAAAGGCCTACAACCCGCTTTGCTGTCTCATGGTCATACCACTTGACGGCTTTGATATTGTTGACACCCTCTTGTGTCGCCGCTTCGTTCAGAATGCGCCGCAGTAGCGGTAGTGGGGAATCTGCTGTGTCTGCCGGATCCTGACCCGCGTCAACTGCAGAGGATTCCCGTGCAATGCCATCGAGCTCAAGGCGTCGCCCTTTGGAGACATGGTCGGCATAACCGCCGTGGCGAGAAGGGCGCCATGGTGGCGGCGCAGGCGGCGACGCCGGTGGTGAAGGTTTCTGCTCCACATGCAGATTGCTCGTTAACGTTTTGCATGATGCGCTGCAGTGGCTCGAGACAAAGCCGGAGAAAATAGCAGGGTCGTAACCCAGCATTGGCAGCAGCTCGCGCATCGATGCGTCAAGCGTGCTCGTGCGCCCTACGAACATCGTCGCTTGTGGTGGCTGCGGGTAGTGTGAAAGCATGCTCGACTGCACCCAGATGGCTCGTGGAATCATGTGATTGTGCCTGATTTGCAGCCCGCCTCCGCCTGCGTCACCTTGCCCCATCACGAATGAGCGAAACCTTCTGACCACCTCGTCCACGCTTTTGTTCACGAATCCAAAGCGTGTACCGCTGATGACGCCCCGGTGCGCTGCATTACTCAGCACACGCCGGAACGGGTTGGTGGCAAATGCAAACGTGAAGTTGGTTAGCGGCGGCGCCGCGGCTTCGTGTGAATGTAAGCAAGGCAGCATGCCGTGAGGGTCGCCGGGCAAGTCACGGATGCTGAAGTTGGCGGCAGTCTTGTTGTGGCCCAACCAGTCTCGGGTGGCAAGCCAGGTGTGCACTGTCACGGTTGCGGTGTGCTCGGCCAGGGCATAGGTCCAGCGCGCGCCGTTGGGAGAGATCCCGTTGCACCCGTACCTCACAGTACGAGCCTGTGTGTGCTGAATCATGAACAAGATCCAGGCCAGACGCTGGCAGTGCATGCTGTGTTTCTTGTGAGAGACAGTTGTTGAGTGAACGAGCAGTAACTGAATTAGCCGCGGTTACAGCTCCTTCTAATTCTCGCACACCCTTAGCGACAACGTCATTGCCTACACTGCGTACAGTGACAGGTTTCACCACCCCACCGTACACAGCCACTGTACATTCCACGCACGAAGAGTTCCACGTCGCACTCAATGCAGTGCGGTCCAACCCACAAACCGTTAGCCATGTACGGCGACTTGAGTGTCAATACCCACCCAGGAACCCGAGTGTCGCATAAAGGGCAAGGTGCACATTTGCACGGCTCCTCGTCACCGCCGGCGGGGCATCCGTTGTTGCAGCAGGGTTTGTTATCAACGTCGCTGAAACGCAAGTGGTACTGCGCACCAGACCGTGTTGGCATATGGTGTGCTCCCTACTTTCGCACCCACCCGACGTCGCCCGGCGTGCGCTCGATCGCCGCCTGCTCGAGCCCCGTCTCGTCCACGGCCATCGCTGCCTCCTGGATGGCCTTCCAGCCGTCGGCGTTCCTGAGAGATGAGGACTGAATGGAGAAGGCTACTAGGATGTGATTTTGTTCGAGTAGGAAGTGACGCACATGAGCAGGCATAGCCGGTGCTGGTGATCGCCCTGGGTGGGCTTGAAGAGGACGAGCGGTGCGTCGCTGCGATTGATGCACCGCACAATCGCCTGCGCCGCGTACCGTGAGAGAAACTTGGCGAGCGCCACCTGCAACGGATCACTGCCATCCAGACCGGTTGCGTAGAGGCCATAGCCCTCTGGTGACGTGGGCTGATCCGACGGCCACGGCGCGCCGTCCGCAGCAAGCAAGCTCGCTCGCGCGGAACTGGGCTTTCTCCCCGTCACCAGCTCATGGTAGGTGCGCCGCGCGGTGCTGACGGCGCTCGAGCAGTCGACGGTGTCGAGTAGCTCGCGCGGGTCTTTCACGCTCTGCAGCGCATCGCGCAGCGCCTGGCAGACGGCCGCCGAACCCGCCTTCGCCTTCGCCTTCTTCCCCCCCGCCCCCGCCGCAGCAGTATCCTTGGCTGCCGTGGCCGCCGCAACCAGCGTGGCGCGGGCGGCGGGCACGAGGGCGGTGGAGGGCGCGGCGGCTGGCGCGGCTGGCGCGGCGGCGGGCACGAGGGCGGCGGCAGCGGTGAGGGTGATAGAGTGTGTGGCTGACGGGTTGCTGCCGACACCGGCGGCGACGCCCTCGTCCTCGCCCTCGTCCTCGCCGCCGCCGCCCTCGACGCCCTCGGGGACCGTCACCGTCATCATGTACCGGCCGTTGTGGTTGAGGTGCTCAAAGCTCTCGCCAGGCTCGACACCACATCGATCGCTTGGGCCACCCAAAAGCCGCAAGAAAACTAAAAGTGCTCGCATTTTACCGTAAAATACAAGCACTTTCTAGTTTTGGTGTTCCGGCTTCTAACATCCCCTCTTTTTTCTTCTAGAAGTGGGCCAACTCTTCTACTTCTGGAGCCAGCGCACAGGCCACGGCAGATGGATCTGCCCGCGAGATACAGAAAAAGTATGCATGATTTACATAGTAACCTGTGAGATCACACGGAGATCCATCTGCCGTGGACGGTGCGCCAGCCCCAAGAGTAGAAGAGTTGGCCCACTTCTAGAAGGAAAAAGAGGGGATGTTAGAAGCCGGGACGGCAGAACTAGAAATGCAAGCACCTGTGCAAAGAGTGCACGAAGCCCTCACGATTTTTGTAACGCTGGGCGCAACGTAAAATGCAAGCACTTTATAACTGAGCAAAATGAAGAAACCCGTGTGCCCAGTTGTCAGTTGTCAGTTCTATCCCGCGCAACGTAAAACCCGAGCACCTCACAAAAAAGGCAGCATCAGCACGGTGGTGAACACAATTACTGCGAAGAGGAGTGAGATGCCAAGACACAGCAATGGTCCCAATCTGTTGTTGTGTGGCGGTGCTTGTGACAACATTTTGACGTGGTTTTCTTATACACTCAATGTGTGCACTACACATGCCGCAAGACACACAAACACACGACTTTTTTTGAGGGAGGGGGGGTCTGGGTTTGCCGACTCGGAGCTGGACGGAGTTGAAGCGCAACGTAAAACCCAAGCACGCGTGCGCGCGCTTCAGAGCGGTTGGTCGCGTCGCGAATGGTTCGTCGCAATGGATGCAAGGGCATCATGGCGCCGCAGCCACTCGGGGAGGTTTGTCGGTTGCAACATTTCCCTGACCATGGCCGCTAAAGGAGCGGGAAGGGCCACTTCGCCACGGCGCACAACTCTGACCCTAAGGTTGGGGTTGGGGTTTTCGTCGTCACCGGTCAGATCAATCACGGGCTGGCCAGACGAATTATGGGTGACTCGACCGATTGCCGCTTGCCCTTGAACGGTGCGCAGCACGTCAAACGGATGTGCTCCGTCGCTCTCGTCCCGTAGAAATAGGACGCTGTAGTGGCTTCCATTGTGCTCCATGGAACGAAGCTGCCAGGGCTCTTGGCTGTGCGCTGCATGGTCGCTCAGCTGGTCGCGCTGCACGCGCGCCGTGGCCGCCGCGTCCACTTGCGCCCTAGACACACCAGCGCGAGGCTCGCGGCACGTGGGGCATGAAAAAAAGGATCGTTCCTGTAGCTTTTCGTCGCACCCACTGCAAACGCAGTGGCCACATGGGAATGCAAACACATTGCTCCCATTGCTTTGATACTGCACCATGCATACTGGACACTCTTCCGTGTTCTTTGACAGGTCAGAGCGCGTGCGCTTCGACGACGCACGCGTGCTCATCGACGCCATGCGCGCCACGTATAGTCCCCGCCCACTGGAGCATGGCGCAGCGTGAAACTCTACAAGAGATAGCGCGACGGGTGAAGGTGGAGCACTGCGCCGGCTATACGGTTGTGTGTCTCGGCTTGCAGGCATTTGTAAGGAGCGCACAGCAGTCGTGACGCGCCGACACACGCGTCTGCGTGTGTGTGTGCGTGCGCGTGCGTGTGTGGACACGCGCATTCTTGCGGAGTGTACGCGCTAAAAAGATTGTAGCGAGGAGTCTCAACCCAAGGGTTAGGATTCAACGTTCAAGATGGCAGACGATATGAACCCGTCGGGTTCTGACGACGACGACGAAATCGTCTCGGATGACGACGGCGAGTTGCCTGCTCCGCTGCCACTGTCCATGCTTGGAGCCGCTTCTTCGGGAAAGAAACCCAAGCCCACACCAAAGCTTCCTACACCGCTGAGGTTGGCAAGGAAGCCACCTTCGCCTGGTCTGCCATCGTCCAAGCCGGTGGCGGTGTCCAAGCCGGTGGCTTTGACTGGCACCACTAATGGTCACGAAGAGATTGAAGAGGTCGAAGAAGCGCCCGCACCAACCGAGACGACTCCTGCTGCTGCTGCTGCTGCTACCACCAGCACCGCATCCCCCACCAATGAGGCAAGCAACCAGGACAGCGACGACGACGACGACGACGACGGCAAGATTACAACACCCGCGTCAATGCCGCCACATCGTGCCATCGCAGAGCCGGTTGCCGAAGAAGAATGTGCCTCCGACCCATTTGATGCGGCCAAGGCGGCCGAGCAAGCGCGCAAGGCGGCCACTGGACCAGGGACCTCGGTCTCGAGCGGTGGAGGTGGTGGTGGTGGTGGCGGCGCGGTAGCAACCCCTCCCGCTGAGCGCAGCCCGGGCGTGGTCGACGAGGCGCTGTTGTCGCTGCTTTTAATGCTCAAGGGTGAAAAGAACGACTCCCTTGCACAAGTTCCAATGCATCTATGCGTACACGGCCTCGTCAAGGACGACGAAGGCAACACGTGGCCTCCGTACGAAATCTCTCTGCCCGAGTCGCGCAAGAGCCAGACTAGCCGCCAGTCCTGGCTCAACCAAAGAATGCAAGAGGATCCCAACAGGCTCTTGAACACAATTCTCTTCTTCAACATTGATCCCGACGCGGTGCTCGACTCCAAGTCGGTCATGTCCGCATCGGATCACAAATTGCAGGCCATCCTTCCGGGCGTCCTCGTCAACCCCGATGGCAATGCAGATGCGTCCAAGCGCATTGCCGAGTACAATGAATCCATTGGGACGAACGAGTGGACCTTTGCAATCCCAGTTCCGTCACAGTTTGTCAAGCTGCTGTACAAGCAGCACAAGCACGGACTCCCGACACTTTACAATCCCGTGTCCAATGACAAGGTGAAGTTCTCGCTCTTTTCAAAGATTGAAGACCAATGCGTCAAAGACTCGAGGTGGAAGCTAGTCGTCGACAAGAGCCGCGATGGACAGGCCGTGTCCGGCGGCGGTGGCCGTGGCAAGCGTGCGGCTGGTGGGGGCGAGGAGGTTTCAAAGAAGCGGTCCAAGATTATCGCTACCGCCGCCGCCGCAGAGTCGCCTGGAGAAGAGCACGTCGAAGAGGCCATTGAAACGCCGCCGCCTGCGCCAACTCCCGTTGTGCCAACTCCCGCACCAACCCCGGCGCCGCCGCCCGCGGTGCAAACCATGCTGAATTTCTTGCCGACTGCTGTGGTCGCAAACGGCACCGGCTCTGACGTCGAGGCGTCCCTCGAGCCGCAAATCCCAAAGACGCAGCTGGCGCTCTGTCCGGCAAATGATTCGACGCCTTCCATGGTGCACGCCCCTCTCAGCTGGACGTCGCTCACACCGGATTGGTTTTCAATCATCGTTCCGAAGATACCCCCTGGATTCGTCGTCGAGATGAGCGCGCCGACGGTTCACTGTTGCGGCATGCTCTCACTGAAGCGCTCGGCCAAACCCATTGACAACCCGCTTGACTTTTGAATTCGTTAGGTGTGTGTGTGCATGTGTGTGTGTGTGTGTAGAAAGAATTCTTGCGGAAGGTGCACGGTGTGGTTCTTGCGGAAGGTGTATCTTGTATTTAACACATACGACACACACGACACGCAAAAAAGATGCCACCCGCCAAGCGCGCACGCGCACCTGCGCTCCAACCACAAGACGAGGACGAAGAGGACGAAGAGGACAATGGTCTCCATCCCGACGTTGTCGTTGCGCTGACGCAACGTGCAAGCCGCGCCGCGCGTTCGCCAGCACCATCTACCACAGCACAGATGCAGGCGTGGAAGCGAAGCACCGACTTGGCAGAGGAGCTCGAAGACCAAGACCTGGTTAGGGTTGACCGTCTTCCCCCCACAACCTTTCAGTCGCGACCAAGTACAGGCGGCCACGGTCGTGGCGGCGGTCGTGGTCGTGGACGCGGGGGTGGACGCGGGGGTGGGCGTTCAAACTCGGCCGAGGAGGCCACACCCGTCCTCGACGCCGGCAAGCCCGCCAGTCCGACGGCGCAGCTGTCCCACGTGTTCTCACTTCAGCGTTCAATCGACGCCAATGCGCGCGAGGCGTCCTTTATGACCTACCAATCCGTTCTGCCACTCGAATCGACGCAATTGGCAGCACACGGCATGCGAAGCAACTCAGTCCGAGTCTCGCTCGTGAACAAGCCAAAGAAGACGTGTGGCGGCGGTCAGCAGACGACGAGGAACAACTTGGGTGACTTAGCCGCGGCAGCGTCGTCACAATCCGTGTCTGTGGCCATCACATTGGGCGCGGCACGCCGCATCGCGCTCGACGCCCACGGCGTTCACGTTGACGACCCGAGGGCCACGATTGCCATCGACACCTCTTTGCTCGTGGCCGAAGACCGTGGACGCAACGACACCTTCAAAGAAGACATTGTCTTTCTCGTGGCCACGACGGCCCGGCTCTTGCCGCACGCGCTGCCGACACGCGTGGCCCAGAACTCATTTTTAAACTCAATGCGCGAGTTTGCCCGCGGAGAATTGGAAATGGGCATGCTTCGGCAGCGGGTGTCGCAGCAGGTGGACGCACTTCGCTCAGTGTGCAATAATGTGGTCGACAACACCGAGGGCACGAGCGTGTGGGCGGCATGGGTCCTGCTGTGCCACATGCTCTCGGATGCGAGATTGCGCCGGCTGGTGCAGGCGTCGCCCATTAGTGACATGGACGCCGCCACCGCCGCCGTTTTTCAAACCTATGCTCGCGGAGAGATTACACGGCGCGCGCGCATGGAGACGATGCCGCCGGTCAGCAAGGCCACGTCTTTGGCCGACGAAGACGAGTTTAACGAGGGTGTCAAGTGGGGCGCGACTGCTGCGAGCATTCCAGGCATGGACATGGACAAGGTGCTGGAAATGGCCGCGAGGGGCGCAGAGGAGGGCGAGTGCGATCCCCAGTGGTCCCAAGGCGTAACCAAGGCACTCAAGATGGAATCGGAGAAACCAGAGAAGCGATTTGCAATCGTGGTGCACCAGGACGAGGCTGCACAGCGCACCGCAACCGACAAGCAGACACTCTCCCTGAAGCGCAAGCGCCCGCCCACCTCGTGCTCGGCTCCGCCATCGGGCTCGGGGTTATTCTTGGAGTACTGGCAGGCCGCCTTGAGCTCCGACTACGCCTCCATTCTGAAGACGATGATCACGCAGTCCAAGTCGGCAGCTGGCGCGGCTGCGCTCGAGACGCTGTGTGGCCAGTCGCCCGAGGGTATGCGCGCGCACTTCAACCCGCTGCTCGCAGACATTTCAAGCCGCAACGCCATCAAGTCGGCCGAGGCGATTTCCAGTCTCGTGGTGACATCCGAGGCACGCGTTCCAAAGATTATCGTATGGCGCGCACGCAATCACGACAATACCATCCAGCTGCACTCTGGGCTCATTCGCAGCCCAAACGACGTGTCCAACACGACGTTGCACGCGTGCAGTTTGGCACCCAGACGCGTGCAGCCCTCGAATGGAACTCAAAACCACACCGTTGCCATCTGGAGCCTGGCCGTGCGCAACACGACGCCGCACGATGCGGCGACGACGCTGCTTCCGTCTGTTGCCGAAGGCGCGGTCCACTTGAACGCCTTGCAGTCTGGGAAGATCACGCTGCGCTCGCGACACCACCTCTCGCGCGTCTTTGAAATGGTAAAGTCGCGTGCGGCGCGCGGCGCCTCGGACGGCTCACTGGACACGACGCTCACGGGAATTGCGCGCGGCATCATCGTGCTGCGCGCCAAGCTGTGCGTGAGCGCCTCGCAGGTGCACGCGGGCGCGAGCATCGCCAAGGACTTGGCCGATGCGCACTCGGAGGCTGCTCGGCGTGCGGGGTTTACGCCACAAAACGACTACGAGAGTTGCGCGCTCATCTCCGAGGAGAGTCTCGACGGTCAGCGCATCAAGGAGCCGTACGCCACACCCGCGTCCAATTTGGGCCTGGCGCTGCAAGCCAATGAGCAGCTGCGCGTCCTCATGAAGAATCGGTCGCATCGTGGCGATCCGTGCCGGCACCTGTGTGGGGTTACAACTCCGGCTGAGATGTCCGAGGCCTCGGTGGAGCAGTACGATCTGCCACAGGCGCTGCTTCCGATTGTCGATTGTCAGGTGGATTTTTTGGAAGACCCGCGCGGCACCGAGAGCACGGCGCTTCCAAACAGGCGCGACGCCATGCTTCGCAAGGTGGCCATCACGCTGACCGTGTGTGGCGACGCGCCCGTGCGCGTGACCGACTTGGTCGACGCCTACTGTGACGACTACGTGGATCGGCCCTTTGAGGGCATGGATGCCGACGGCCTCTTTGAGGCGCTGGCACTGACTCACGCCGCGGCGGCGCGCGCATCCGAGGTCAACGACCTCGCATGCTCCGTGTGCGCCGGTCACGTCAACTCGAGCATCGCCTCGGCCAAGCGCATCCTCGTGGGCGACCTGAACACGCGACTCTATTTGACCATTTACAATGTGTGGCGCGTGGGCACGGGCAACGTGCCGCGGCAGTTTGAGACGACGCCGTGGTCGGGCACGTACGGAGCAGGGTACGACATTGGTACGTCGGGCGGTATAGGCATCCGCGCATCGTCGGTGACGGCGGACAAGCGGTGCGCGCATGCCCTTGGTGCCCATCTCTACACCCCGTAAAATGCTTGGGTTTTACGTTGCGCGTTGGCGGCCAGATTCTAGCCGCCCCGGGGCGGCCAGTTTCTGGCCGCCCCGGGGCGGCTAGAATTCCAACCGCCAGCGCGCAACGTAAAACCCAAGCACTTTACTCATTACAGGAACCATGGCAAGATCTTAATGGGACAAGAGCAGGTCGACGACTGGTGTGCCGACCTGGCCGATGCACACTACGTTCAAATCGACGAGCACCGCTACGCTGCCATTCCGCGCGAGTGCCGTGGTGTACCCCATCAGACCATCCCCGGACTGCACGCCTACCTCGACGACTACGAGACGGCCATGGAACGGTCCCGCGAGCTCTTGGGTGTCCAAGAGCACGCCACCGTCGACTCGCTCCAGGCCCTGAGCTTTGGTCCGTATGCCGAGCGCCTCGCACCCTACGTGTCCGAACAGTCCGACCCAACCACGTCCAAGAGCTTCCGCAACCCCGACGACAAGACGCACGCCGACGGGCGCGCCTTTCAGGCCGACGCCACCTGCCCCGACTTGGGCATCTTTCGCGAGCCGCTCGTGTCTTCGGTGGCCATCACCTCGCCGCAAGACAATATTTTCGCACAAGCCCAACCTTTTTTGGCCTCGGTCTTTGGCGCCGCCGCCGTCATCGCGCGCCACGCTCGCACATCCTACCGATTGGCACACTCGCAGCTTCCAGGCGAAGTCTCGCGCCCGCGCGACGAGATTGCCTTTTTGCATCGCCAGCTTTCGAGCTTCCACTCGGGAGAGGAAATGGACCACGTCAACCACTACCTGTCGGCGAGCGTCATGGTGCTGCTCAATGTGATCTTTCCGGCCTCGCACGCCATGGGGGGCGTCATTATTCGTACCGCCTACGCGCGTGCGCCCGCGCTCTGCGCCGCCGCCATCCGCGCCAAGGACGCCAAGGGCCATAGCGTCCACGGCCGCAGGGGACCAACCCTAACTCAGATGGGACTCCCCGAAGACGTGCTCGCCGAGGCCCAAGCCTTTTGGGCACCCTTTGCACGGGCCAATGCGAGCACCAATGCGTGGATACGCGGCATCGAGCCGTTGCTCCTTGCGCTGCTCGAGGCCGACGGCAGCTACGACAATGGGATCGAGACACTCGACGGGCTCTGGCGCGCCAATGACGCGCTGCTGCGTGCGGCGGCGTGGTACGTGGCCTCGCCCGACGGCCAGCACGCGCCCTCGTACCCGTCGCCTCTCGCGGGCGTGCGCTCGTGGACCCAGGTCCGCTCCGACCACCTCGCGCCCATCTTTGTGGGCCACGTGCACGCCACAACTGGCAAGCACGTGCCCGCGCGCTCGTCGCTCGTGGGCTGCATGCCCATGGGCTTTCAGCAAGTCTTGCACCTCCTAATGGGCGCCGCGAATGATGCCAGGGTGCTTGTGCAGTACGTGCATAATTTTGGCGGTCTCATCTATCGCCCGAGCGCCGCGGCCGATATTATGACGTCCAAGAATCGCGAGCGCAGCTCCAAGGCCATATCGGTGGTCAACGTCGAGGGCGACGACGCCGCCTTTGGAACGCGAGATGAAAAGTTGAAAATGTGCAAGTTGCACCGTACCGCGTGGGCAAACAACTTGGAACTTGTCAAGCCATTGTGCACACGCATCGCGCGGCCGCTTTCCGACACGCGCCGCGCACGCGGCGATCGTGGCGCCGTGGATTTTATCAAGTCGCAAAAGCGCGATCTGGACGCTGTGGGAGTTCATACCAAGCAGGAGCATCATGCGGCTGCGCTCTTTCATCGCGCAGTGCTAGACTCGATTCCAGCATCGGAAAACTGAGCGGCTCCGCGCTAACGCGTGCGCGCGCGCAAATGCGGGGTGGGGTTATCAGACACGGCGCAAACGCACACACACGCACACTCACACACACACACACACATGGCCGAAGTGGAGCACGCACCCGCTGCCAAGCGCGAGATTCAGAGCAAGTCCAACCGTGCGGGTCTGGAGTTTTCCACATCTCGCGTCGAGAAGAAGCTTCGCAAGGCAAACTTTTGCAAGACGATTGCTTCGGCGTCGTCGATTCACCTCACGGCCGTCGTCGAGCGCGTGATTCAGGAAGTGTTGGCGAATGCCGACAAGCAAGCCGATGGCATCGAGGGCAAGACGCACTCTTCGAAGCGAATCACGGCGCAGCACGTTGTCGCGGCCGCCCGTTCGGACCCGGATCTCGCACGCGCCTTTTCGGGCTTCTGTTTTACGAGCTACGTAAACGCACCCAAGGCAGTTGACCACATTTTGGACGTTGAGACCCAAAAGGGACGCAAGGAGGCCTCGGCGGCGGCGGTGGCCAAGAAGAAGGACAAGGAGACGGAGGCGGCGCTCCAGGATTAGGATTTGCGAGTGTGTGTGTGTGTATTTTGGAGTTTTTTTACAATACAATCTTAAACACAAAACTATACACTTTGTAGAGACGAGGCGCACACGTGGCACAGTGGACTTTTAATGTTGCACGCGTAGTCGGTTGTCGCGCAAATGTAGATCCGACACGTCTGACAATTGAGTGGGGGCTTGCAGCCAGTGACGGGGTGATGCTGAAGTAGACGGAGACAATTATTGTGAAATCCAACGGGAACTCCGTGGTTTAAGAGTGCAGTGCGCGCGCTGTCGACGATGTGGTTCACGACCGCCTCTCGCTCCAATTCAACTTCCGGGCCGTGTGTTTCGACACACCCCTCGAATTGGTCTAGGATAAACTGGCCAATTGTCGAGTCCAAGGCCAGTTGTTGAAATCGCTCATCGCGTCTTCGAATTACAGCCCTTGGCCAGACCATTGTGCGCGCGTGCATGCGCGTGCACCGAGTGGCACGCTCCGCAAGGAAACAATAGCGCGGGGCTTGCGAATAATGCAGCCATGGTTAGGTAATGGGTAGACGGGTGCAAACGACGCGTGCGGCCATGTCGCTTCCTCCGCTCACTCACCTGTCGATTGCTGCACACCTGGCCGCGCGCTCGCTCGAGGATGCGGCGCCAACCGATGCAACCCATGCAACCGATGCAACCGATGCAACCGATGCAACCAAGGACGCGTTGAGCATCGATGCGATCATCAATCAGTTCATCATGGACTTTGGAGGGGCAACAATCGATGCAACCGGCGTAAAGCGCAAGCGTCCAAAGACCAAACTCAAAAACCAGACCACTCTGAGCGTCGATGCGGTCATCAATCGGTTCAAAAGGGAGTTTGGCAGGGCGCTTGAAACCGTCATGGCTGTGGCCAAGGCGGCCGAAGAGCCCAACGAGGCGCGGCGCGTCGTGGCGGTCAAACGGGTGATTATAGAGGAGGTTGCCGCCCTGAGCGCGGAGCGCTCGAAGCTGTACAATGGCGATCCCGAAAAGGGCCCCGAATACAACAGCGTCATCCAAGGATTTTCCAGTCACGGAACCCTTGGACACACAAAGATTCAAGAAAATCTCGAATACATCATCAACGAGGCCAGACTGCATCGGAGCGGGCAAAAAAAGCTGAGTCTGGAGAGGCGTGCGTATTTGAGACAGCGCTACGAGATCTACACCGACTTCACCTCCTCTTGGAGGTTTTTGCGCCTCAGGTACATTGAACAACGGCTCAAGAATGCCCCGCCATCGGAAGCGCTGGCAGAGCACGCCAAGGCCGCCATCAGGATCCTTTCAGCGCAGCCCCACGGAATGGAAGATGGCAAACCGCACACCTACTACCGCACGTGGGAGTCGGCGTTTGGTTTGTTCGACGCGGGCCAAGCGGACGTTGCCATTGGAGACTCCGAATTCCCCGTTGCGGTGCGCAACAACACCCAAGAGTGTGGCGGTCGGGTGGTCGGCTCCATGTGGTTGCAGGACCTGCGGTTTCAGCGCGTGTTGTTGCAGCTCGCCGAGGAGGCGACGACCAAGGCAGTGCAACACTCTCACGAAGCCCAAGATCTGGTGATGAAGTGGAAGCTCAATTGCTACGAATGGACCAATCCGTCAGAAGGGGGCGCGTTTACACGCCCCTACGAGCAAGACGAAGGCGTTCGCAACCAGAGCTTCTTGCTGTCGGTGGAAACGGCAGCGCGCCGCGTGCGTCGATGGATTGGAACGCAAAGGATGAAACCCAAGCCCGTTAAAAAAGGCGTCACCGTGGGTCTGCTGGGCTGGGACTTGAAGCTCAAACTGGATGCCCTCGACAACCGCTGGGCACGAAAAAGGGTGGAGGCCATCGCGTCAATGGGCGGCGAAGAAGTCCCCAAGACAATGGGTGCCATTTTTGCACGCTCCACTGCTCGTCGGTTACTCATGGACAAGTGTACACGCCGACTTGCGCGCATCGGTACCGCCACCGACTTTGCCGAAGGCATCGACGGCGTTGTCGACTCTGAGAATGTACAAATCGAGTTTGGTGTCGACTCCATTTCCAATGTGGACGCGTTTCTCGCGTTTATCGCGAGTCCTCCCGATGGGTCCTCGTGCGCGCAAGTCGATCCCATGTGTGCACTCTACCCACAGCACATTCGCTTGCACATACAGGGCGATTTGATCATCCTCGCGGACAAGCAACGATTGTCAACCTTTCGCGACTCCCGGTCCAAGCGGGTGGCGCTGGTCTCGTGGGGGGGACGCACGTGCGTGTTGTTCAAGCATCGCAGTGGCACAACAACAAACTTCAAACTGGTCGATCCCCTCGGCAGACACGGAAAATTTCCCAATGTGCTAATTCAAACCAGCTGGGTGGAGCGTACGGTCGAGGCTGCGTCTGTCGAATCGGGCCTTCTCACCGCCGTCGTGCGTGCCATGGCGATTGCACACGCGGCCTCGCAGCAGCGCAGTACCACCAGCGAGGAACGCATGTTGCGCGCGGCCTGGGAGTCGCCAGGGGATGGTGTGGCGCCGCTCTGCGCCGCCGTGGCGGTGCTCGCGCACGCCTATTATGCCGAAGACAAGTACGAGCGAGTCGAAGTGTATCCCATCGCGGATTACACAATGATTCAGGTCCGCCAGGCAATGGCAACCAGAGCGCTCCTCGAAGACAGACGCCTCGAGTCGGAGGATTTGGACGAGGCGGCGGCGCCGGAGGCGGAGGCACCTCCGGAGGCACCTCCGGCGGCGCCTCCGGCGGTGGAGATGGAGGACGACGGAGAGGACGAGGCGGCGGCGCCGGCGCCGGAGGCACCTCCGGAGGCACCTCCTGAGGCACCTCTGGTGGTGGAGATGGAGGGCGACGAGGACGAGGACGAGGGCGAGGACGACGATTGGTGGGACGACGCCGTCTCGGACGACGCAGAAGTGGAAGACGGTAGCGACGACGACGATTGGTGGGACACGGCGGAGGCAAAGGACTCGACGGTGGCGTCAATGGCCTTTCAATTGGTCTTCGACCCGCGCTTGGCGCGGGTCGAATGATCTTTTTGTTGAAAACGCAGCGTGTGTGTGTGTGTGTGTGTGGGTGTGTGTGTGTGTGTGTGTGTGTGTGTGTGGGCGCGCGCAAACCAGCGGAGTCTCGAGGGGGATTCTGGCTCCCCGTGCTCGGACAATGCAGGTTAGAACCTGACAATACCTGACAACACCTGAGAATAACCTGACCGTGACCCGTCAAAGAAAGGCTTAGCGCACCACAACAAACAGTCTGTCCAGCCATCTCTGCGGTCTCGAGAAGGAACCTCGTCCCGCACTCGAGAGCCGCCCCTAAGGTTCGTACGCATGGTCCGGCGACGAAAATAGGTTGAACCACAAAGCTGCTTTCACGTAGTCCGTCACCAGCTTTTCCTTCATGTAAATGCCGCTCCGTGCAATGTTGACAGCTGTTGGGTTCCTATCTTGGTTTTCGCTATAGCCCATTGATTTGAAAGGCTGCATCAGCCCTGCGTGCGTAATAATCTTGTGCACCTCAAAGTCTTTTAACATGTCATGCCCGTCGAGCTCGACGATGATGACTTGAAACGCGGCCGGGTTGACAGACGAGATCACCTTGTGCTCGGCGCCCTCGACGTCGAGGGACATGAACGCGACGCTTGGCATGCCTGCCTCACGCATGACCTGCTCGAGTGGTTGGCACGGAACGCGTACGAACTGGCTGCCTTGCTGTGTCTTCCACTTCGCCTTGAAGCTATCTGACATGGCGCTGGCATCGCCGCTCACAGCTGAGCCGGTCGAGGAGAAGTTGACGTATCCAGCTCCACCGGGCGGGCAAATGGCCAGATTTTTCAGAACATTTTTCGGCGAAGGACGGTTGTGTTTCAGTTTTTCAAAGTTTTGTGGGCTACCTTCGATGAGCAGCCCGTGCCACCCAAAGCAGCGCTCGAGCATATACGTGTTTGAGAACGTCTTTCCATCGAGCGCACCAAGCTCAACAAATGTCTTCTGCCCTTCGTGCTTGGCCGCCAGTAGTAAGATCTCCAAGATGTGCATGTCCTCCAAATCCTGCGACTGGACCTCTGAGGCACAGCACTCTAGCTGCTGGTCTGTGATATGCAGGTGCTTTGTCCAGCGCTGCACTTTGAGGCGTTTGATCTCGCTGCGAATCTCCCATCGTCGGGACATTTGTCCGACGGTGCTGGGCACGTATGTGAGAATGTAACACGCCAAGATGAGCCCCGGCACCCACAGCGGCCATGTGCGCCTGACCCGTGACGAAGGCCCCAGAGAATCGTATCGGGACATTGCGGGGACCGCCTTGCGGACTGAGACTTTGGGCGAACCTGCGCGCGCGCACGACTCTGTCAGGCACAGCAGGGCGAAGGCGGCCTACCCTGAACTACGTGGTTCATCCGTGTGCGTGTGGGCAGCGCTGCGGTGCCGGAGGATACCAGGGGCGAAGGCCCAATTGTGCAGTCCACGCGGTGCGGGCGGATGTCTCTGGAGGTAGTGTGCGGCGCAGTTGTGGGCTGTGGCCGGGGAGGCGAGGCGTGGGCGCTTGGGCCGGTTTGTGTCGCTGTCTGGCTCTGGCGGCGGCATGGCCGCTCTCGTATGTGGTTGATACACGTGTGCACCTTCCGCAAGAATTCATTTTTTTAGCGCACACGCGTGCGCGCGCTAATTGCAGCAACGCGCAAACATTTTTTCAACGGCGGCGGCGGCGCCCTTTTCCTCCTCGTGGGTGTTAGGGTTGGGGTTAGGGCGCTGACGTGCGTGTGTGTGCGTGCGCAAAACAACAGAGTCTCAAGGGAGTTTCTGGTTTGTGCCCACACTCGAATCTGCACCATTACAATCACAATTGATAAACAATTCCCTTTCCCAACTCCACACTCCTGTTTTTGGCAAGGCGACGTCATTATTTTGGAGGAGGCGGCCTATTGCGACCCGGCGAGTTTGCATTCAATCCCGATCACGGTTGCGTGCAGTATTCACCCGTGTGCTTCCCCCCACGTTTCCAGGGCCTCGTCAGCGAGGTCGTGGTTCCACTTCTGTCGATGCAGCAGTCGGTTTTGCTCTGTATCAGCACCATTTTGGACTCGGGAAACCACTATACCAAAATGGTACCGAGCGCCACTCGAATCACAATACAACGTACGACAACACTCATTGTGCTTCCCTCGGGCAGATGGAACTCGTCGATGACTTCGGGAAAACTGTCTTCGAGACGATTAAAATTACGCTCGTTTGCGACGAGTGCCTTCTCGGCGACCACCCTGAAAAGTGTAGGCACAAGCTCGCCTCCATGCCCCGCTGGCTTTCCAGCGCCAAGGTCGAAGTCGTGAGGAAGCTCCTAGCCGGTGAGCCCGCTTTTGTGTACCAATGCCTCTTTTCCATTCTGAACGTCCTTTCTTGTGCGCGTGCGCAGAGGACCCAGCTATGCTGTGCGCGCCACTCCCTCCCACGCCTTGGGCCATAGCTCCTGTGGAACCTTGGCCACCTCTTCCGGTAGCAGCGTGGACGTTCCGCGCGCGGGCGCCATCGCTTGCCTTTGCGTTTGCGCATTTGCGTATCCCATAGACTCTCACCGTTAGCGTTGCGTGCGCAGTTTACGCGAGTCCTTGGGCATTTCCGCCGACGGCAGCGAAAAAGCATTCGCGCAACGCGACATTGAAAACATGCTCGCAAGAACAGCACCCGAGCTCGAGTACTCGGCGCGCGACCCTCGAAGGAACACCCAACATTTCTTCCTGGCAGTCGACCCTTCGGGGGGAGGCGCTTCGGCCTTTTCAATCGCGACGATTTGCTGCGGTCCCAATGGTTTTATGCATGTGCGAAGAACAATACTCAAACCTCTATTCCAACCCCATTCCCAACGGCTCGCCTGGCCAAAGCTCACACAGCGTACACACCAATGCAACGAGTGCGTCTGGGTTTTGGGCCATGCCGGCGACAAAGGATGGAATGGTCATTGGCAGCACTCGGTGTTGCAAGTCGGCCACCAGCTCCGGATCAGAACCCGCAAAGCTCTCGCGCACGCCCACTTCTCTGTGCAAGGAAAAGAGCAGCGCCGCGCGCTTTGCCGCAATGCCCTCAACAGTGGGATCCATGTCGACGATCCGATTCCATTCCAGACGCGCCTGGTCCAATGCGTCGCACTCGCCAATGTCTTCAGCGAGGATGAGCATGGCCCCGCGCAGACAGGCGTTTAGATCATTGGCCAGCGCCTCGGGATCCAGCCGCTCACGTGCCAGTAGGGGTCGTCCAAACAGCAACCCCCGAAGCTCATCCTTTGGCCGCGTCAGCATTGTGTGTGTGCGCGTGCGCGCACAGGTTCTTGGCGTCGAAGCGTTGCACACCCGCGATGTCCGCCACACGCACCGGCTGCTGATCAAGCACATCTTAGCGCTTCGAAGCATCAGCATCCTCTCCCACACAAAGTGTGTGCTCATCCTCGAGAGCAACTTGGCCTTTGAATCTCAGCATCTACTGCATGCGCTCGAGACGGCCGGCGTCAAGAATTGGGTCTCGCTGAGTGAGGGACAGCAGGGCTCCCTCGGGTGGCTGACGACACACGAACGCAAGGAACAAATGTGCCTGCTACTGCGCGAGGCGATGAGCGTGGGACGCATCGCACTGTCAGAATGCTTCTTTTCCACCGAATTGGGAGACCGCGAGGCGCGCCAGCGGATCAAGGATGAGCTTTCGAGCTTTTGCGTCGTCAACGAGGCGCCCAAGACCACCTTTGGCAAGTTTAGGAAGACTTACACGGGCAAGCTCTACGGCAAACAGGACGACTTGGCCATTGCACTTCAGCTTGCGATGATTGGATGTCAAAAGGTTTGATATGCACTTTCAAATCCCCTTCAAACACAAACTCTCGACACTCCTCCGCACACTCTTCCGCAGTTTTTTCAAGACCCAAAGTACCGGGGCTTCAGGACCGAGGACTACCACACACCGCTGGGGCTGGCCAACAATGCACAACCGCGCGGTGTCGTGTAGTGCTTTCACATGACACCGGTCGTAAACATCTGCAAGCGCTGGTTGGCAAGGGCCATGGCCGATCCGAAGCTCTTCAGGCAGACCTGTGCGACGACAATTTTGACCACGCTGGTCTCGGCTCCCAGAGTCTGGGCGTTGAGGAGCAGAATGACAACGGTGAAGATGAGTGTGGTGCGCAGGCCGCCCGAGATGAGAGCGGTAGCAAAAGGCGGGAGCGTGCGGGCCTTCTTGCCACCCAGGTCTGGGTCTGAGGAAAAGGGGCGGTCTGCGCGCGTTGCACGGTAGTGTAACAGTGTAAAGAGAATCATCGTAATCGCCGGAATGGCCACGGTGACGAGCGCGGCCGTCTGTAGCATGTGGACCTGCGTGTTGGTCGTATTGAACTCGTACACTAGCAGGTGAATGTCCAGCACGACCACCATGACCCACAGATTCCACTCCAGTCTCGCTTGGTCCAATGCGTCGCACTCGCCGACGTCCTCGGCCAAGATGAGCATGGCCCTACGCAGACACGCATTCAGATCATTGGCCAAGGCCTCGGGCTGGAGCCGCTCACGCGCCAGCAGCGGTCGTCCAAACAGCAACCCCCGAAGCTCATCCTTTGGTCGCGTCAGCATCCGATGTGCGTGTGTGCGTGCGCGCGCAGGTGCTCGGCGTCGAAGCGTTGCACACGCGCGATGTGAGACACACGCACCGGTTGCTGATCAAGCACATCCTAGCGCTGCGGAGCATCAGCATTCTCAGTCATACAAAATGTGTGCTCATCCTCGAGATCAACCTTGCCTTTGAGAGCCAGCACCTGCTGCACGCGCTCGAGACGGCCGGCGTCAAGAATTGGGTCTCGCTGAGCGAGGGCCAGCAGGGCTCCCTCGGGTGGCTCACGACTCACGAGCGCAAGGTGCACGATTACTCGTTGAACGCCGCGAACGCGTTGCTCACAAACCATTTGCGATTGCACGCAGGAGCAAATGTGCCTGCTACTGCGCGAGGCGATGAGCGTGGGACGCATCGCACTGTCTGAGTGCTTTTTTTCCACCGAATTGGGAGACCGCGAGGCGCGCCAGCGGATCAAGGATGAGCTTTCGAGCTTTTGCGTCGTCAACGAGGCGC